>Ga0315282_10000325_pt1 | contig 95651 bp, 66 predicted proteins | sample YL17G07_20_MG_FD_203693 | JGI IMG/M metagenome (GOLD analysis project Ga0315282, IMG submission 203693) | Sediment microbial communities from Yellowstone Lake, YNP, Wyoming, USA - YL17G07_20 | ecosystem: Environmental > Aquatic > Freshwater > Lake > Sediment | place: USA: Wyoming | collected...
CCACGCGCCGGCCGGATCGGCGATCTTCCCTCCGCCCTCCGCGTCGGGAAAAGGTCGCCCGCAACGGCCCGTTACCCGTCCGGCGTCGAGAGCGTCCTGCTTGCGCGCCTTCCGGGACGGCTACTACGCATGGGCCGGAGCGCCGCCTCCGGAGAACGCGCGTCAACGTGGAAAGAAGAGGTCGCGGGTATGAGATGAAGACAGCCGGGTGAATGTTCGATAGTCATGCCGTGCCCCTCCAGGCTCCGGGCGATGCAGGAAAACAGCATCGCCCGGACCAAACTGGGATTTCCGGGATCGCCTGGATTGCCTGGGGGACCTGATGCGCGATATATCAACTCAAACCCTTCCCTCGTCAATCGAAAAAAGGATTCTGACAAACAGCGGCCGACATTCTTTCCGCTGCCGGCGCAGACAAGCAACTGTGAGACCTTCTCCCGCGCGTACTCCCTTGTCTGGCTCGGTCGCAAGCACGGTGAGACTGTCCCTGTTAACTGCTCCCGCGCCGCACATACGTGAAGAGCCCGGCGAGCAACGCCGGGCTCGCGGTGACGGCCATGCGTTAGTACACGTCTACCTTCACTATGGTCCAGGTCCTGTTCTGTGCGGTGCTCGTGCTCACAGCTCTCGGGTGGGCGATATAGCTTGCTTGCACCCCCGGATCCATTACGCACTGGTCCCAGCAGTCGCTGTCGCACAATGTGTCGCACTCGCCAGATACGCACTCGTTGTGGCACTCCTCCAGGCATGCGCCGCACTGCTGCCGCGCGAGTTCGGGGAATATCCTCCGTGGGGCCTCGAAACCCGTTACCTGAATTCCCTCGTCCTTCAATCTCAATTCCTTGGCGGTCATGGTATTCCTCCTTTCCGCCACGCCATGCGCCGGCGGGATTGGCGATCCCCCCTCCGCCCTGCGCATCGGGAAAAGGGCCGCCGCCGTCCGGCGTTGATCCGACTGACAGCGGGCGCGAGCTGATGTGCCGGGCCCGCCGCAATCGCTTGTCAGTATTCGGCGGCGTGATAAGATGCGGCTACCCTGGTATTTCCGGTGCTCTGGGTCAGAGCCCTCGGATGAGCGACGTAGGTGGCCACGAGCTGATCATCCCCTATGCACAGGTTCCAGCAGTCGCTATCACATTCAGTATTGCAGTCTAACGGACACTCTGATTGGCACTCCAACTGGCAGCCAAAGCATTGCTGCCGCGCGATCTCAGGTTCCATACGCCGCGGGGCCTCGAAACCCGTTACCTGAATTCCCTCGTCCTCCAACCTTAGTTCCTTGGCGGTCATGGCATTCCTCCTTTCCGCCTACGCCACGCGCCGGCCGGATCGGCGATCTTCCCTCCGCCCTCCGCATCGGGAAAAGATCGCCCGCAACGGCCCGTTACCCGTCCGGCGTCGAGAGCGTCCTGCTTGCGCGCCTTCCGGGACAGCTACTACGCATGGGCCGGAGCGCCGCCTCCGGAGAACGCGCGTCAACGTGGAAAGAAGAGGTCGCGGGTATGAGATGAAGACAGCCGGGTGAATGTTCGATAGTCATGCCGTGCCCCTCCAGGCCCCGGGCGATGCGACAAAACAGCATCAGCCGGACTAAATTGGGATTTCCGGGACTGCCTGGATTACCTGGGGGACCTGACGCGCGATATACTACCGAAATGCTGCGCGGCGGTCAATCCAAAAGGCGCGAATTGCTGAAGATAGTGTCCGACATGCCACGCACCAGAATCGAAACCTGTCATTCCGCCGTCGCGCACGGCGGACTCGGCTGCCCAATGGCAAAGGGGCGCCGGCCCCGCCGGCGCCCCTTTGTTATCTCATGCCGAGTATTGAGCTGGGCTGGCCCACGAGCCCGGCATGAACAGCGCGGATATCTTCATCCGCTGCAGCAGATCGCGCTGCGCAAAAACCCGCCCGGCGTTGTGACGTGTGTCAGGGCGCCATTACTTCTGCCCCGGGCTGCGGTTGACCCATCAAAACAAACCCCTGCAGCGCCGCGCCACGTTACGGCAGCAGGAACTACAGATAGCGGGATAGCGCCGGCGGCTACAAGGTTTTTTTCAGTGAGGGGCCGTAGGCTCACGCCCGCCGGCCCCTCACCTCTTATGGGGAGGCGATTCCTTCTGTACGGCATTCCGCCGCAAATGCTCTCTTGGCCTTCCCGGATTGTCCCTTAGTGCGACAGGCACCGCGGCGACGCGCCAGTCCTTAGGCGCTCAATAGCTGCAGAGCGCCTGTCTATGCCCCCCGAGACGCCTATGGATGTAACAGCAAAGGGTGTGCCAATTCTTCGCGCCAGATTCAGCATAATTGTTTCACAAATGTCCCAAATCAGGCATGTGCGTGATTGCGCCGATAAGTTGCGTCTTTTCGAGCGATTTGTGCGTCTGCATTGCTCAATTTCTGTCAGGGTTTCTAAACCATGCACTAAGGTTATCCCCTGACATAATGTGAAGTGGAATATACATAGTGAGGAAGACATGGCTATTAACACCTGATGGCGTAAGACGTTATGTGATTGTGACTAACAAGCTGTACGCATGGTGAGATGACTATACATATTGCACGGTCGCCTAAACACCTGTTCGGTACGAATCGAGCAGGTCTCGCAGCGTCTTTTCAAACGGAATCTCCGGCTGCCAGAGCGTCCGCGCCGAGAACTTGGAGTGGTCGCCGGTAACTACCGGCGTGTCCGATGGCCGCTGCCGTGCCGGGTCGCCTACTACTTCGATCCTTGCCGTTGAGAAACTGAGGAGCATTTTCAGGACGTCGCCCGTCCTGACCGACCGGCCGCTCGAGATGTTGTAGACCTCGCCCGCCTCGCAGAGCTTCGCGGCAAGGGCGTAAGCCCGCACCATGTCGCGCACGTCTGTGAAATCTCTGTACGACTCGAGATTCCCCACCGCGAGCCGAGGCATTGTGAGACCCCTCTCGATGCGCGCGATGGCCCCGGCGAAGTCGCTCGGCGCGAAGCCGAATCCCTGGCCGGGTCCCGTGTGATTGAATGGGCGCAGGATCACCACCGGCAGCGCGTACGCTCGCCAGTACTGGAGCGCGATTATCTCCGACGCCGCCTTTGACGCGGAGTAGGGGCTCGCGGGTCTGAGTGCCTGTGTTTCTCTGAGAGGAAGCGTCTCCGGCGCCACGTGCCCATAGACGTCGGCGCTCGATATGTAGAGAAACCGCTTCAGTCGCGCCGGCCGCATCGCCTCCAGGAGATTCACCGTTCCGAGCGTGTTCACCCGGAACGCCATCTCCGGCGCGGCGAACGCCGCCGGCACGCTTGCGACCGCCGCGAGGTGGAATGCGCAATCGGCCTCGATACCCTCAAGCGCTCCCGCGAGCGACTTTGCGTCCGTTATGTCCGCAAATCGCGTCTCGACCGCGGAGCCCAGCGGCTGCAGGCGCCTCAGGCTCTCGCCCGGCATCGCTATCCCGACGACCTTGTGCCCCTCTTCAACAAGGCGCTTGGCAAGGTGAGATCCCGCAAACCCTGCTATCCCTGTCACAAGGCAATTCATTTAACTGCATTTCCCGAGGTGTATCGTTCGATGTCAGCCTTGACCATCATCTCAACGAGTCCCTTGAAGTCGACCTCAGGCTTCCACCCGAGCTTTCTGTGCGCCTTGGACGCGTCCGATATGAGCGAATCCACCTCTGCCGGCCGGAAGAACGCCTTGTCTACCGCGACGTACTTCTTCCAGTCGAGCCCCGCGGCGCCGAACGCCCTTTCGACAAACTCCTTCACCGCGTGCGACTCGCCCGACCCGATGACGTAGTCCTCCGCCTCGTCCTGCTGCATCATCAGCCACATCGCGCGCACATAGTCCCCCGCGAACCCCCAGTCGCGCTCGCTGTCGAGGTTCCCGAGGCGCAGCTCTTTGGCGAGCCCGCACTTGATCCGCGCGACCGCGTCTGTGATCTTGCGCGTCACGAACTCCTTCCCGCGCCGCGGCGACTCGTGGTTGAAGAGGATTCCTGAGCACGCGAAGATGTGGTACGACTCGCGATAGTTGACCGTAATCCAGTGCCCGTAAACCTTCGCAACGCCGTAGGGGCTCCGCGGGTAGAAGGGGGTGTTTTCGTTCTGCGGCACTTCGCGCACCTTGCCGAACATCTCCGAAGACGACGCCTGGTAGAACTTGGTCTTGGGATTGACGAGGCGTATAGCCTCGAGCATCCTCGTTACCCCGAGCGCGGTGAATTCCCCCGTCAGCACCGGCTGCACCCACGACGTCGGCACGAACGACATCGCCGCGAGGTTGTAGATCTCGTCCGGCTCGATTGCCTTGATGAGGCTTATGAGGGACAGTTGGTCGAGTAAGTCCGCCTGGTGCAGCGTCACTCTGTCCTTAATGTGCGCGATCCTCTCGAACGTCTCCGTCGACGCCCGGCGCACCATCCCGTGCACCTCGTACCCCTTCTCCAACAGAAACTCCGCGAGGTACGACCCATCCTGCCCCGTGATCCCCGTTATCAGAGCCTTTTTCATAATCCCTTCTCCCGAGACCGTGAAGTGCCCTGATTATCGCAGACAAGAGTAGCGCGGTCAAATGTATTGCCCAATTGGATGTGCCTCGATACTTGCCGCACCGTGTGGCCATAGTCGTAGGAGCGCACGGCTGTGTGCCCGGCATGACAGATCCCGACCTGTCGGGGTTACCTTACGGTGCCGCTCTTGCGCTCGTCACCGTTGGCGTTCCGTTCTCCTCTTGTCTCCCTGTCTCCCTGTCCATCGCTTCTCCGGCCCCTCCGGCTACGTCGTCGCCCCCGACCACTAGCTTATCAGCGACATGCCCGTTACCAACATCGACGCCATGGTCCGCGCGGCGAGAGACTACAAATAACGTCGCGGGCACGCGAGTGTTCGCGAGCCCGCGGGCGCACGGAAATCAACTCTTGACTACTGCGCGTCAAGAGGCAGGCCGTAGAATCTCAGTCGTTTCACCTTAGCGGTTCCCGACACGGCTGTAGTGCGCCAATCCATGTCCACAGTGTGCGGAGAGGTCAGCCCGAGAACGTCAATCGAACTGAAGTTGAGGAGATCCGTGGGGTGCTTGGGTTTCATCAACTGTTGTCCGCATGTGCTGGCGTTGTTCGCCTGTACCCTTATCTCCGTCTGACAACTCGTTGACGAGTTGTTCAGTCGCGCACTATTGAGCAGCAGCCAGTTGCCGTTCGTGCCGTATGTCCACGAAGCGGTCAGGCATTGTTGAAATGTCGTCTGGATCGTATTCTGCTCGGTAGCGGAGCCGCCCACGGCGTATCTGAACCTCCCGCCGGTAAGCCGCAATGCCAGTATCCGCGCCCGCCTTATGTAGTGGTTAGTCACGTCGGCCGATACCTTAGCCGCGGCCATCTTGTGGGTTTGCAGCACACCAGCTCCCGCTGTTACGAAGTTGAAACTCATAAACGTGGTGAAATCCCCGTTGTCCGCCGCGCGGATGATCCCCTCGTCGTTGACCGCTCCGTTGTAGGTAGTCTGCACCCGCGTAGACACGGCCGTTGTCGCGTTGACCTCAGCTGTGGAGATCACAAGGTAGTTGCCTGCTGTCGCAGGAGTCCAGTTGAGCGTCAGGATGTCTTGGAGTGCCGAAGTAAGGGGCACTGCGGCATCCCTGGCTGTGTTCCAGAACTCGAGCGCACCTTTGCGCACCGCGCAAATGCGCGCGTTGCGGACATACGCGCTAGCACTGGAATTGGCGGTCTTGAACATGAGACGTATCGTGTGCGGTCCCGCACTCAGGTTCTTCACCTTGACAGTCACGAACGGCATGTAATCCGTCGGATCGACAGGCCTCCTTGTATTCTGACCTTCCCCGATACCGTCCACGAACAACTGTACAAAGGCGGCGGAGACGGTGCCTGGGCTCTTGAACTCGCAGAACCCGAAGATGATCCAGTCGTCAGCCGATGGCGGGCTAATTGTGAGGTGGGTCTTGCTGACATACGTCGTGCTCACGGTGGATGATTCCTGGTCGCTTGCTGAGAACTGGTACGTCTCAACGTCAGAGGTCACCGTGATGCTCAGGGCCTGAGTAGCCGTGCCATGCGGCGCCTGCGAGTCAGCGACGCAGACGGTGAACAGTCGCGTCTCGGCGATAGTGGGTGTCCCGCCAATGACCCCTGTGGCGGCGTCCAGCGTCAGCCCCGAAGGCAAGGCCCCTGAGCTTAACATCCAAGTGTAGGGCGCAACACCCCCTGTGGCCGCCAGCGTCTGACTATAGGCGCTGCCCACACGGCCCGACGGCAAGCTAACGGTCGTAATTGTCAAGGGAGACGAAGAGACAGCTATCGACAGCGCTTTGGTCGCTGTCGCGGATGCCGAGTCCGTAACGCTCACTGTAAAGCTCGATGTGCCTGGTGCCGTAGGAGTGCCGCTTATCGCGCCGGTGGAAGCGACAAGCGTCAGCCCCGCCGGCAGACTGCCTCCGCTGATTGACCACGTGTAGGACGGAGTTCCTCCGCTCGCCGATAGCGCATCACTGTATGCTTCGCCCACAGTGCCGCCCGACAGACTTGATGTCTCGATTGTCAGCGTCATGGGATATGTTGTCGCCGATTTGGCGACTGAGTATACCGTTTCGTTGGCGTTGGGCGACTTGTCCCTCGCCTTGACCCAGTACGTGTATGGTGTGTTGGCTTGGAGGCCGGTGTCCTCGTATGTAGAGCTGTCTTGCCACCCGCTGTCGTGCCCGCCGGCCGTCGTACAGTCGAAGAAGTACTCCACATCATTTCCGTTGGGATCAGTTGCGGTCGTCGCGGTCATGGATATCGATGTCTGCCCTGTCGCATGGGGTACTGCCTCCCATGTCATCGGATTGGGCTGGGGCGGCTTCTTGTCAACATACACGGCTGTGTATGTGCAATTTGCCGTAAGAGTGATGTTGGTCTGCCTCGACGAGGAACACGGCGTGCCGTCCTTCTCCCAATGGTCGAACGCATTTTGAGATCCATCGGCCGCAGGCGCGTTAAGCGTCACATCCTCCCCCGATGCAAAGTACCGCTTCGTATCATCCGTCGACGTGTCTACGTCATACTTGCCGAAGTTGTCTCCTCCCGGATAGCTGCCGTAGTCCCGCTTCAAGTCTATCGATGCAGTGCCCGGAGACGAAATGACTGCAAGCTCCCGATTGGCCATGCCTAACAGCCCGGCGTTGTATCGAACCGTAAGAGGGAAGAGGGTCTTGCCGTAGTAGAGGTACAGGTTATCGACCATGGTGGTACCGTCTGGATAGTAGCTCGGGTAAAGATAATGATTGTATTCATCCTTGCCAAGTTCGCGCGTGTCGAACCAGAACCTCCCCGTAATCCGCGCTCCGGAACTATCGTCATCGCTGCCCGACACTCTGATCGAACTGTCCTTGTGCCCCGACGCCCATCCACCTGCGCCGTCAGCAGTCCGGCCACATGCACTCCAGTCATCTATGCCCGACCAGCTCATCCATAGGAAGGAATTCCCTTTTCTATCGATTATCTCGTAGTAGTTGTCGTCCCAAGACGCTATCCAGTATACGCTTGAGGGGAACATGGTGTTCAGCGTGTTCGTCTTGCTTCCCACGTAGAGCGTGCTGTCGCCAGGGTATGAGTTGAAGGTTGTTCCCGTAGTGGTCGCTGTTGTTGCGTAGCCGCTCGACCCGGATGTTCCGAACTTGACCTCGCCCCAGAACGTGCAGCGGAAGTAGGTGATCCAAGACAGCACCTCAAGGTAGCCGCGCACGTCATTGACACTCCTGTGCGGACAACCCACTGGCCCATTGCCATTATTCGCGCTGCTGCCGAACCAGTATTGCAGCCTCTGCCCCGTATAGCTGTCCAGTTTCGCGGTTGCTTCGGAGGGAAGTGAACCATCTGTGTACAACGGGCTCCCTACGCTGGACAGGATGGAGTTCTTGAGGTAATCCTGGTTCTGCGCCCAGTACCCCTCATACATACATGGCCAGACGTAGAGAAGATGCAGATTTGCGAACACATGCAGTGGCGACGTCATATCCTGCAGCAGGTGGCTTACTCTTCCCAACTGCTGCCAACTGCCACCCGCTTGACTCGTCGTTTCCTCCTGATACAGATAGCCCTCTCTGAAGTAGGGAATCATCCTGTCATCCCAGATGCTCAGCGAACGATCCCGCGCTGTTCCATAGTTCATAGTCCCCTCGAGAAACCCGCGATTTATGAGAGGGTTATACGCATGCTCTTTCGACCGCACGGTCTCACCTTGTATTTCGCCGATGATGTCTTCTTGCTCTGCCCCTTCCCACATCCGCGACCACGCGCTTCCGCGCGATGACATCGTTCCACTAATCGGTAGGTGAAGCGAAGAATCGCTCTTGGCCTTGTCCACCGCGTAGTCCATCAGAGTCTTGTGAGTCGTCTTGTCGTCATGGGCCTCTGCAATGGCGGCCGTCATTGTCACACACGCCGCAGCAAGGATAGAGCATGCTACTAACTTCGATACTCCCAAGCACAAGGCGTGAATCCCAAACGGCGCTCCTGCAAGCTCTGCTGTAGATGTGCGTACCATCAGCGTACCTCCCATACAAGGAACGCTCCCGCCCGCTCCGCGAGGCTGCTATTACCCCGAGCCAGTGTCTTGACGCATGCCAGGCCGTCAGGGCCGCAGTCATGAAGCAGTGTCTGCAATATCCAGATTCCCACGCGTCGATCCGCCTTCTCAAGTTTGTTCTTGAGCACTTGGCACTTCTCCCTAGGCGTTCTGCCCTGCAATTCCCGCCTGCAGAGCGCCTCAAGCGCTGCCAGCCTAACTGCCTCGTTTGCATCACTGGCGGCAGCAGTCTGGAGTAGCTGAGGGACATCGTTGCCTTCCACGAGCGCCAGCGCGCCGCACGCTTCCTCTCTTACGTAGTACTCCTTGTGCGCGGCTGCTGAGATCAGGAACCCTTTGTCTGCAGCTTCCCCGAGTTCGAGAAGTGCACGATTGGCGAAGACTTTCATCTGAACGTCATCGGCGCTGGCAAACGGCCGGATCGCCTCCGCAGCTTCTCTATATCCCATTCGCGCCAGGGCGGATACGGCTACAGCCTTGACGGAGATTGGTGTATCGGGATCGACCAGAACAGACACTACGTACGGTCCCGCGGCCTTGTTGCCCAACGTGCCCAACGCGTAGAGAGCTCCCTGTCTGGCGAGGAAGTGTGCATTCTTGGTCTCAGCCAGATTGGCAAGCTCGTTGAACGTCTCTGGCCATGGGCTATAGCGCAGGAGCTTGGTAAGCATGTGTTGCTCATACCAGTCCCCGTCAAGGAGCCGCTTCCGCACCAACGGGAGAGCCTCCGCTTTGCGAACTGCGAGAGCTTTGAACACTTCCTGCAACTCAGGCCCCCCTTGGATCTCAGTGAGAGCCCTCACTACAGACTCAATAGGCATTTTGCCGTATGGTCCATTGATGACACGTGCGCGAAGAGATGCGATAGTCCCGGAACTATCGTCCTGCCCTTGAGCCGTTTCTTGATCGCGCGCTCCTGCGCTTCCGGGTACCGTCGACGAGAACGGCGCTGCACCTGCATCACCTTGGACGGGACTCCTGCCATGTGTCACAGCGTCGGTCTGCCCCGCAATCCGACCGGTGCTCGGCACCGCCCGCGTGTTGCCAACCAAGCGATTCTGCATGAGAACCCAGGCGAGCGCGACACAGATTACCGCAATAGCAGGCCCGAGCCACACCATACGTCTATTTCTCATATGTGTCCCCTTCGGCTTTCGTACTCTTGTAACACGCGTCTGGTTTCTATACATTGCCGCCGTGCCCAAGACATCTGCTGCGGATACATCCGGCACTCGTGCCCTGTCTCATACTGCGCGAACAGGTATCAGCAAATCAGCCCTCAAAGCTGCGACGTTCGCACGCCCTGATTGCACTCCGCTGGCTCATGGTTCGCCTGCTGCTCGGCGACAAGACGATCCGCCTGTGTTGTGTCCTCGATTAGAGTGCGTGCGCTGCCTTCGCACGGGTCTTGTAGGCGTGGTGTCAGGGAGTCTCATTCGCGGTGGCCGACCAGGTTCGCCCCAAGGGCGACGATGATATCAGAAAGGACGGACACCACAAGCATTTTCCGGCTACTTTCCTGAATGATGAGATTGCCCCTTTCTTCGGTCCTTGACCTTAGGACTGGTTTCATGCCTTTCCTCAAGCCTCAAGCCTTCCTTTCCCATGCCTGACGCCTCCGCCTTCCTGGCCAGGGCGACAGCAGAACGCAATCATTGCCGCCCGACACCGCACCCTTACAATGATAGCTTTCTTCTGCTAAGGCGAAGGAGCCATAATCCTTGAGTCCACTCGCTGCCTGGGGCATAGTTCTCTCGCTCATTACCGCGTTCTTCATCGGCCTCTTCATGGTGCCGAGGCGCTACACGAAGAGCGATACGGTTACGTTTCTCGTCGGAATGACGGCAGGGGCGTGTTTGGGAAGCGCGATATATTGGCTGCTATCGGGCGCGCCGGCGAAGGTGTTCTGGGGTACGTGGGCGGCGATGATTCCGGGGGCTAACTGGGCCTTGGGGTCGTATGCCTACGCGTGGGGCACGGAGAGGATCGGCCTCGCCAAGGCCACAGGGATCAAGAACACCCAGGTCGTTGTGACCACGCTCGGCGGCTTCCTGATGTTCAATAACATCGCCAACACCGAGCCCGTCCTCGCCTGTCTCGGCTCCGCCCTCGTCGTCGCGACAGCGCTTGTGCTCTCGGCCATCGAGCACCGCGAGGAGTCCGTTCCTCACGCGAGCCTCATGGGATACCTCGTCCCGATAATCGCGAGCGTCCTCTACGGCATCAACGGCCTCATCATGAACTGGGTGATAAATAGCGGCATCTCGCTGCCGCAGATGAACGTCATGACCGGCGTCGGCTCCGTCCTCTGCGCGTTTGTTATCTACGTCGTCGCGAAGCGCCGCGTCAACGTCCTCGCAGAATGCTCCTTGAAAGAGCACGCGCTTGCAGTCCTCGGCGGCGTCATCTGGGCCGCAGGCCTCATCTCGATGATTCTCTCAATCGCCTACGCCGGCCTTGCCGTCGCGTGGTCTCTCATGAATCTCTCCGTCGTCGTCGGTGTCCTCTACGGCGTGATCATCCTCCGCGAAATGGACACCAGGAGCCGCCGCTGGCACGTCACCGCCGGGCTTCTTCTGGCCTGCCTCGGCATCGCCGCGCTCTACCTCGCCAAGCGCATCCCGCCCGACTCCATCATCCACTTCGCAAAGCACCCCTCGACAGCCGCAGCATATTACGCTTCGCTTCTCCGCCGCGCTGTTTCTGGGTAGAGCCTATGAAGACAACTATTGAGACAGCAGCGTCACGAGATGCGAGCAGCGCAAGAAGCGAGGAGGAAGGCGTATGACCACATACGTCGACGACGAGCGACACCGCGATGCGAAGCATATCGTGGCGCTGAGGTGATGTATGCAGAGAGCGCTTCTCGTAAACCCTCCGATATACGACTTCGCCGCCTATGATCTCTGGGCCAGGCCCCTCGGCCTTCTCTACGTCGCTGCTGCGCTGGAACGCCAGGGGCGCGAAGTCCGCATCATCGATTGCCTCGACAGATTCCATCCGTCAATCCGCGACGTCGGCGGCAAGCACGGTCCGCGCAGCCGCAACTACGGCACCGGCTCCTACTACTGGCGCGAAGCCGAAAAACCCGCGGTCTACGATTACGTTCCGCGCGTGTACAAACGTTTCGGCCTTCCTGAAGAGATCTTGCGCCGCGAAATCGCCGCCGGCCCAAAGCCCGATTTCATCGGGATCACTTCCGGCATGACCTATTGGTATCTCGGAGTTGCCGAAGCCGTTCGAATCTGTCGCGAGGTCTGGCCGGGCGTGGAAATCGTCCTCGGCGGCATCTACGCGACGCTCTGCGCGGGGCATGCAGAGAGGGTTGTGAAGCCAGACACCATTGTGAGAGGGGGCGGTATGGACCGGTCCCCGACCGGTCAGGGGCGCGGTCCGGGCGTAGCGAATTCCCTGCCCGCCTATCATCTTCTCAGCCATCTCCCGGCTACCGCCATACTCACCGGCTCCGGCTGCCCATTCGCCTGTGCCTACTGCGCCTCGAAGATTCTCGCTCCTAAGCTGGAACGCCGTCCTGTGCAACAGGTTGCGGACGAGATCGAGCTATACCGCCGCCGTTTCAACATCGCCGACATCGCTTTCTATGACGATGCGCTCCTCTGGGACACGGAAGACCACATAAAACCAATCCTTCGCGAAGTGATCTCCAGAAATCTCGGCGCGAGATTCCACACACCGAACGGACTCCACGCGCGGATGATCGACGCGGAGCTTGCGCGGTTGATGCGCGAAGCCGGGTTCGTGACGATTCGACTTTCGCTCGAAACTGTAAGTAGGGAAGGCCAGGCGAGTTGGGATCATAAGGTGCGCTACGATGAGTTTCTCGCCGCGGTCGCGTATCTCAAATCCGCCGGCTTTTCCGCCGAAAACCTCGGTGCTTACGTCATGGCCGGAACGCCCGACGAGAGCCCCTCTGATCCGCTTTCCGCAATCGCCGCCGCCCACGCCGCGGGCGTCGGAGTCCGGCTTGCCGAGTATTCTCCGATTCCCGGGACCGCTGATTTCGAGCGCGCGCGAGCCGCCGCGGCTGTGGACATTACGGAGCCTCTCCTGCAGAATAACACGGTGGCGCCAATCGGCGGACTTGAGGGCTTCAAGCGTCATCAAGTGCTGAAGTCGGTCGTACAGAAACTAAATGACGCGCTTCTCTCGGGGCAGGTGTTGGTGACGCCGAAGGAAGCAATCGAAGACGGCGTAAAGGCGCTTGAGCGGGCGGGGGTGATGTGATGAAGGCCGTCTCGACGCAGGGCGAAGACACGATTTGCGCCATCGCGAGCCCAAGGGGTCGCGCGGCCAGAGGCATCGTGCGCCTATCCGGCGACCACGCCGCAGAAGTCGCGTCGCAATGCCTCGACAAGCCCGTCAGCGCCGAGACGTTCGTCATGCAGCCAGCGGAGTTTCGGCTCCCCGACACAGGGCCTTTTCCGGTAACGGTTTACGTCATGCGCGCGCCGAGGTCGTACACGCGCGAGGACGTTGTGGAAATCCACGCCCCTGGTTCCCCTCCGCTCCTCGCCGCCATAATGGCCGAGCTTTGCCGTCACGGTGCGAGGCTGGCCGAGCCGGGGGAGTTCACAAAGCGGGCGTTCCTCAATGGCAGAATCGATCTTGCGCAGGCGGAAGCGGTTCTGGCGCTCATCAGAGCAAGAAGCGATGACGAAGAGAGGCTCGCGCTGTCGGCCTTGGGGGGCAATCTCTCAAATGAAGTGAAGGCGATTCGCGCGAAGCTCATGGAGCTTGTGGTTGACATGGAAGCGGGCCTCGACTTTCATGAGGACGAAGCCGTGTTTGCGACGGCGGAGAGACAGAAACAGGAAGTCGCCGAAGCGGCGAGTGCGATAAGAGCGCTTCTCGATGCAAGCGCCGCAAGGAGCGTCTATCGCGAGGAAGTCCTGACTGTGATCTACGGGCCGGTCAATGCGGGCAAGTCGAGCCTTTTCAATATGCTCGTCGGCGCCCAGAAGGCGATAGTTCACGAGACGCCGGGGACGACGCGCGACACGCTCGAAGCGGCGGTGAAGATCGGCCCCGTGAGCTTTCTCTTCGTTGACACGGCGGGAGTGAGGAAGCCGGCGGAGACGATCGAGGAGATGGCGGTCGCGAGGTCGAAAAGATTCGCGAGAGAGGCGGAGGTGACGCTATTCGTGGTGGACGCTTCGGAACCGCTCTCTTCAGACACCGAGGCACTATATGAAGAGGTAAGACAACAGCCGCACATAGTTGTGCTCAATAAGGCGGACCTGCCGCTCGCGGTTGATCGCAAGGGGTGGCTCGAGAGGTTCTGCGATGCGAGGGTGGTGGAGGTGTCGGCGGAGAGGAACTCGGGGAGGCTTGCGCTCGAAGACGCGCTTGTCGAGGCCGTCGAGGGAGGGGAAGTGGACCTCTCGACAATGCGCTTCTACCTCGCCGGGCGTCAGAGGCGACTTCTCGAAGAGGCCCTCGACGCGCTCGCCCGCGCGGGTCTCGCCGCGGGAAACGTGGCGCAGACAGGAGGGGCGGAGGAGATTGTGGCGCTCGAGTTGCGGGAGGCCGTCGAGGCGCTGGGACGGATTACGGGCGAGGACTACGTTGCGGACCTCTTGGACGAAGTGTTCAGCAGGTTCTGCTTGGGCAAGTGAAGGGGGCGGAGCGAAGGCGAGCGTTTGAGCAAATAAGGCTTGGAGCCTCCATCTTCGCCAAGGCTTCGTCCTTCGTCAAGACTACGGACGACAAGCCGGCGGACAAATGGGGCTTGTGGCTTGAGCAAAGGCACGATATGCAAGAGTAGCGGACAAAGGGCGCACGGCCGTGCGCCCCTACAATAGGGGTTCGCGGGGGAAGTGAGTAATGGGGACACACGGGCACCTGAGGTACGCCGGCGTGACGCTGGGGGTGTTGTGCGCGGCGCTTGTCGCGTACGCAGGCTGGCGGCATTTCTCGATGGCGCGCCATGGCGGTGGGGGACTGTTCAGGCTCGTAGGCGTAACGGCGGCGAACGGCGGGCCGATATGTGATGCGGAAGGGAAAAAGGTAGGGTTCACGTTTGGCGTCGATGGCTACCAGGTCATGGGAAATCCGCTTTCAGGGTTCCTGATCTTTGAGACAAAGTCGCTGCCGGCCGACGTGACCCTATGCGGCCGTCCTGTGATCACCCCTCACTTGTTGCCCAAGCAAATAGGCGAGCCAGTTTCCCGCAATGAGTGGCTTACCAGGGACGGCAAGACGCGGCTGTACGCCTTTTTCGACCTGCCACAGAGTTTCCTTTACCCGCTGCTGCCTGGTGTCGTGTCCTCCACACGGGCGGGCTTTTACAGGCAACTCCGTTCTGTAGATGTCACGCTTCAATATTGGCGAGGGCCGCGCGGCAAAGCAGATTTCACATTCGCGGGGCCGTTTGCGGCGGGCAGGACATTGCGGGCCGAGTACGGAGGCGACAAGTGCGGCATCACGCCGTGGACCTACTCGGACGGCGCCGATTATTGGGGCACCGCACTTGCCCTGACTCTGAACAGGACGCCGCGCGACGTTCTGTGGGTTATCGCATACGACAAGTCCGGCAAGAGGCAAGCCAACTCGTACAGTTGGGTAGGGGGCCGCGGCGGACCGGTTACTGCGGAAGCGACAATATCCCGCCTGTGGCCAGGTGATATTTCATTCATCACGATCGGCGAGAAGCCGACCGAGGAGACGTTTAGAAACGTCATGATAGTCTATCCGGGCGGCCCGTTCGACAAGAGCGTCCCGCCGGCGCCGAAGCCGACCGGACTGCAGGATCGACTTGCGGCGGAGAGTCCGTTCATCAGGTGTGAAGCAGTGTCCAAGGGCCTTGCAGCGAAGGATGCATCCTGTGTCGCCGCGGCATTTGATCTTCTGTCAGACGATCGTGAGACGGTCAGGAGCAGTGCGGGGGCCGCCCTCCAAGCCTACGCGAAGAACCTCTCATTTGAGGACATACAACGCGTCGGCCGTATTCTTGCATCAAAGGGCGATCCAAAGGTTGAGGCCATGCTTGTGCAATGCCTCCTGTCAAGCGATCTTCCCGATGCGGCAAAGGCGCTTGACGCCTTTGCCGCGGATGACAGACCGTGGCTATGGTGGCACGCACGAAGCGGCGCGACCCAGCATGCCGCAGGAGAGAAGGCGGCGCACGTGATCCGCGTGAGAGACGTTATCAAGACGGGATTCAATGGGTCCGAGACTGATGCTGCGATTGTTGACGATGCGCGGGTGCTTCTGCCGACGCTCCTGCTGGGAGAGTTCGCTGCGGCGGATCCGCAAGCCTTCGAAAAGACTCTGGCCATGACGGCGAAACAATGCGACAGAAAGGTCGCTACGGCGGCAATGATCGGCTTTCTTAAGGCTACCGACGTGCTTACGAGCAGTGACGCGGAGCCTCACGCTGACCGCGTCATTGGCTATCTGAGCGATTGGTACAACCTAGGTCTATCGAGGATGAACGGCAAAGAGCCCGGACATCCGTGGACGCCGACAGGCAAGTATTGGCGCGCGGTAGTTGATGATGCAATGATGTGGCATGAGACCGGACGCGTTCCGACAGGTGTTCCGGCAGGGTACAAGGCAAGCGCCAACGACGTCCGCGTGATCCTCGCAAACGGCAGGAATCCGGAAGACGCCGTTGTTGAGATCTGGCCGGCAAGGCTGGAGGGTGCCGGGCGCATGCGATCCGTCAGACTGCACTTGCCGCAGTCCAAACTCACGATAGATTGCGAACTAATGCCGTATGAGGAGTCCGGCAGTACGTGGCTTGCAGTTATCGCATTCAGATCGACAGACGACGAAGAATCATGGGAGTCTTACGGCGTGCGGACGCAGGACTTCCATCCTGATGCCCACGCCGATCTGCAGTGGGCATATGACTGCGGGAATAACGAACTCCTCCATGTCGAGTGGGCGACCGATCCCAATAGCGTCGTCGCGGGGACGAAGGCGTTCAAGGAGTATTGGGAGAAATACGTCGGAACGCCGCTGGTCCAATCAACGGACGCAGCGGTAGACAAATAGACGCACTCCGGGACTCATCTGAGATGAACGGCGGCACATTTCCGTTCAGAATTGCATGTAGTCCGCCACTGACGAAGCGCGTCTGACGGACGGCTATGCACCTCTATGGCAGGTATGGCAGGAGAGGCCAATGATGGCGAAGTGCAGAAGCTTCCGATACGTGGGGCTGACGGCGGCGGTCATTGTCGCCGCCGTGCTGGGGTACGGCGCGTGGCGGCACTGGTCTCAGGGCGGACACGCCGAGCACATGCTCAGGCTTGTCGGCGTGGCGGCACAGGGGAACGCCGCGGTGTATTCGCCGGATGGAAAGAAGATTGGCACGACCTTTGGCGAGGCTCATAGCGGTGGCGGCGCGGACTACGACGGCATGTTCATCTTCGATGCAAGCATGCTGGGAGACGACGTTACCCTCGACAACTCGTCCTCGGTGGCGCCGCGCGGCGCGTCCGAAAAGTCCAGTTGCCGGATGAGCCGGGAAGGGCTCTTCTCACACGACGGGAAGAAGCTGCTCTACGCGGACTTCAATTTGGAGAAGAGCTACCGCTACTCGCTGCTTCCGGGCTTTGCCCCTCTCAAGATCATCGGCTGGCAGAGGCAGCTCACATCGGTGGATGTGACGGTTCGCTACTGGCGCGCGTCCCGTGGAGAGGCGCAGTACACATTCGAGGGGCCTTTCGCATATGGCAAGACGATTCGAGCGAAAAGCGGGAAGAAAGAGTGCAGCATCACCCCGTGGTTTCGCGTAGACGGCAACTGGCTATGGGGGACAGAGGTAGTCGTCGAATCAACCGGAACGGGAGACGAATGTCCTCGCGTGCTCGCCTACGACAGGTCGGGCAGGAGGTTCACCGCGGGGACGGTGATGCCGCAATCGACTAACGGACATATGTTTGCGGACATAATCGTGAGCGGCGTCCGGCTTGAGGACATCGCGTTTATCACAATCAATGAGAAGGCTGCTGAGGAGACTTTCAGGGACGTCATGATCGCATACCCCGGCGGGCCGTTCGATAAGAACACGGCGCCCACACCCATCCCGGCGTCCCCGCAGGCGCGACTTGCGGCTGACGATCCGTTGATCAGATGCTACGCGGTGAGAGACGGACTCGAAGCAAAGGACGCGGCGTTTGTGAAGCCGGCGTTTGAGCTTCTCTCGGATGATAACAAGGAGGCCAGGAGAGGGGCGGCGGAGGCGCTCGTAAGCTACGCGAAGGACCTATCAGCCGAAGACATAAAGCGCATCGCCGGAATTCTCTCGTCAAAGGGCGATCCCGCCGTTGAGGGGCTGCTTGTCAAGTGCCTTGCCGCGAGCGAGCGCGACGAGGTCGCGGAGGCTTGGGGCAAGCTCGCCGGCGATGATAGGACATGGCTGTGGTGGAACGCGATGCGAGCGCCGCAGGCCAAGACACTTGAGGGGGAGAGGGGCGCACTGCCCCGGGCGATTCAAGTGAGAGAGGTCATCGCCGGAGAGTTTCTCGGCGGCGAGAGCGACGCGCAGGTTATCGGCGATGCGAGAGCGCTCCTGCCGACGCTTCTCACCATGGATCTTGCCGTGGCCGATCCGGAATGCTTCGATAAGCTCCTGGCGATGACCGCCCAGCAGGGCGATCGGAAGGCGGCCACGGCCGCCATCGTCACCTTCCTTAAGGAGACAGACGGACAGGATTTCCCGGGCCCCGAGCTATCTGCCGACTGCGCTGTCGGATATCTCAATTCGTGGTACGGCCTCGGCCTGCCAAGACTGAAAGACAAATGGGGCGCCTATCTGTGGATGCCGGGGGGCCAGTGGCGCCGACAGGTGGCGCACGACGCCGTGCAGTGGTATGAAACCGGCAGCCTTCCGGCGGAGATCGTTGCCGGGTACAGGGCGGGGGACGACGATTTGCGGCTCGTGATCGTGGACAGCACTGGGTCCGGCGAGCCGCTTGTCAGGCTTCTCCCGGCAAGAGCCGACGCCATAGGCACGCATCGGCCGGTGCAAGTGCATTTTGACAGCGCGCTGGGCGGCAAGGGAGGCCGCGTGGACTGCCACCTCATGCCTCTCGACAGCCAGGCGGGGCGCTGGACCGCAAGCGTTATGACGCAATGGGACGACGGGAACGGGGGCGGGGGACTCTTTGAGGTTCGCCTTCCCACCGCGGGCTCAAGCAAGCGCATATATGGGCGCGGCGCTGGCAGCGCGAGCATTTACGCTGAAAAGGCGACCGATCCCATAAGCGTAGCCGCAGGGACGAAGGCGTTCAAGGAATACTGGGAAAAGTATGTCGGTACCCCGCTGCCCGCTGAGGTAGAGTCGACGAGTACGAAGTAGGCGCGAGCGCGCTGGAGGGGCGCGCACAACCGCGACCGCACGCGAGCACAGCGGCCTGAGGGCCGCAGCAATCTCGGAGCAAGGCTCTGCTCACCTGCTCACCTGATCTCCTGTTCACCTGTTCTCGCGGCCGTTGGCCGCGCGCCCCTATATCTTGTGCCTCGTTCCTCCCAGACGCCGTGAGACTCGTTCACCTTTGGAAGGAAAATCAGAATTCCCAACTTTTTCTTCAAGTCGCTTCCACATAAGCTCTTACGTCCATATCTGGAAAACACTCTACTGGACTTACGTCTCCCCAAATACCCCAATCCTCGTGCACCCCACATACTTATGGAGGGCCGTGTTTCTCGCAGGCGACTTGCGGGTGGTGGGAGGAGGTCTTCTCCCTTTCGCACTTATCCCGCCTTTCCCACTTTTCGCACTCGCGGCCGGAGGCCGCGCGTGGTCGGGCGAGCACTGCAGCTCTCGCCTGCCCCTCCTATTGAATTTCGGCCGAAATCTGATGGCATGGTCGGGCGAGACCTGCAGTCCTCGCCTGCCCCTCCTGGCGGCCTCCGGCCCCAGAGAGTAGAGTCCCGACGGGTCGCGAAACAGTAGCGCAGCAGATAGAGGCAAGGGATCGCGATTGGCGCAAGAGGCGGCGCCCCTACGTTTCAGGAGTAGACAAATCGCCACGCGCCGAGGCTCATCTGAAACGAGCGGTCATTCATGTCCGTCCAAGACCGCGGAGGCAGCAATGGCGTGCTCGCGCGACTGGCACGGGGACGGGAGGTCGAGATATGACGCGATCAGGCGAGATAAGTTCCTTTCTGCTGCGGCTGGCTGTGGCCGCATTCTTTCTGGCGTTTTTTGTCTTTGCCGCGTGGGGCGCGGAAAGCGAGGGACCGGGGGACCGGGCGACAGGGCGACAAGGGGACGCGGCCAGGACCGCGCCAATTGAGATAAAGAGCATTGATCTGGGAGCGCAGCTCTGGGGGAGGAACAAGCTAACGGTTGTGGCGAAGAACACATCGAGCGAGACGAAGAGGCTGTGGTTCTGGATAGGGGGGAGATATCAGAAGACCGACCATCCTGTGGGGTTCGGGATGGAGCTCAAGGCGCCGGTGGCGCTTGCGGCGGGGGAGGAGAAGGCGATTGATCTGGCCTACTACATTCACCCGCAGGTCGGCACCGTTGCGGTGAAAGTGGAGCTCGCGATGCCGGGCAGCGACGACAGGCCGCAGGAGATGGAGCCGTTTCTCACGAAGGACTACGAGATAACATTTGATTCGCCAAACAGAAGAATCGGCGACCTTACATCGCTCGATGAGGCGTCGAATAGCGGCGCGCTCAAGATCGCGCCATTCGATATCTACGAGACGAAGCACTTTGTCCTGTACGCAAGCCCCGGGACGCCGGCGCATGACGACTTCGGGAAGATTGCCAAGACAAGGGAAGAGACGCTCGCGAAGATATGCGAGTTCCTCAAAACGCCGTTCGATGGAAGGATGAACGTGTTCTTCTATCCGGACGCCCAGAGCAAGTCCGCGTGCACGCTGCATCACGGCGACGGGCTCGCGTATGACATGACCGTGGTGGAAATCTACAACGACAAGACCAAGGTCGATCCCAATCACGAACTGACGCACGTCGTGGCGGGGACGACCGGCAGGCCGCCGGCGGTTTTCTGCGAGGGGCTCGCGGCGTACATGCAAGAGGGGCACAGATGGGACGGCGAAGGAGTAGACGTAACGGCGGCGAAGCTATTGAAGAAGGGCAGACTGACGCCACTCAAGGCTCTGCTATACCGAACGGAGATAGGCGCGCAGGATAATGACGGCGCGATCGCTTATCCGGAGGCGGCGAGCTTCGTGGGATTTGTGATGGAGACGTACGGGAAAGAGAAGTTCCTGGCGCTGTACAGGCAACTGGAGAATGGGGACAGCGGCGACGTGCCGGCGAAGAATGCGGCGCTCATAGAGAAAGTGCTGGGGGCATCGTTGGTGGATGTCGAGGCGAGGTGGCGGGAGCGGCTGAACGGCGCCGCGGGGCGCGGCGAGTGAGAAGGGTATGAAGCGTGTGAAGAGTGCGAAGGGACCCTCACCCTGCCCTCTCCCAGAGGGAGAGGGGACTAAGCTATGTCTTCGGGTAAACGGATTTCAGTCCCCCGCGGACATGACGTGGGAGTTCTTGGGGGTGTCGCAGAGGTAGTTGCCGCACCAGGCGGAGTTGGTGATCCTGTACCAGTCTTTGCCGTACTTGGAGAGACCTTCGATGTAGTCCTGGTCCTTCATGGCGACGGCGGCTTCTTCGTCCGCGGGGCGGGCGCCGGCGAGCTTCACGGCCGAGGTGAAGCATTTGTGATGGTCGCGGATGATGCAGGGAGCGAGCCAGTTGTCGGGCGTTTCCATATGGCCGTAGTAGCCGTAGGCGTCCTGCCAACGGCGGATGTACTTGAAGAAGGGCTGGTGGAGGACGTCGTTGAGGTTCTCGCCCCTGTCGTAAACCTTGTAGATATTGTCGGTGGTGTACGGCGTGAAGACGCAAGGCGTTATGTCGCCGTGCCAGTTGATGTGGAAGTAGCCGCCAGGGCGGCCTGCGGCCATGCAGCCGTTGGCGGCGGTGCCGCTGTTCCAGAAGTCGGCGACGAAGTAGCCGTCGTCGCGCACGTACTTCCACGTGCGGTCGAGGAGGACCTTTCGCTGCTGCGGCGTGACCATGAGGTCCAAGGACTGCGCGCGGCCGATTGGCATGTACTGGAAGATCCACATGTAGATAATGCCCTGTTTGAGGAACAAGTGATCGACGAACTCGCGCGACGAGACGATGTCCCAGTTCTTTTTCGTGGCGGTTCCTGACACGCCGAACGGCACGCCGGCCTTGCGCAGGATCTCCATGACCTTCATGACACGGGCGTAGACGCCCTTGCCGCGGCGGGCGTCGGTCTCGGCCTCGAAGCCCTCCAGGGAGATGGCCGGGGTGATGTTGCCGAGGCGGGCCATCTGGTCGGCCATCGATTCATTGATGAGCGTGCCGTTGGTGTAGAACATGAACATCTGCTCGGGGTGGCGCGCGGCGGCTTCGAAGATGTCGCGGCCGTGGCTCTTGTAGAGGAGAGGCTCTCCGCCGGTGAGTATGGTCAGGTGCGACTTCCAGAGCGAAGACTTCTCCGTGAGGACGCGATCAAACGTGCCGAAGTCGAGATTCACGTCGCATGAGGCGTCGCTTGCGGCGTAGCAGCCGATGCATTTGAGGTTGCACTTCTTTGTGGGGCTGATGGCGAGGGTAAAGGGGGGATGGAGACGCTTGCCGTTTTCCTCGACCTCCTGCTTTTCGAGGACTACGTTGTTCACGAACGACGAGAGGAGGCGGTCCGTTACACCGCTGGCGATGCGCTTCTCCTTGTGGGCTCGCATGAAGCCGTTGAGGAGGGCCACAAGCAGATCGTACTTGTCCTGGCGCACCTTCATCGGGCGCTTCTGAGGATCGTTTGTGACCATAACATCGTAGGCGTGCCTCTTTATGTAGTGAACCACGTTGCCGGTGAAGAGGGTGTTTCTCGCGAGGAGGCGAAAGAGACCGAGGAATCGGCCGTTGGCGAAAACTTTGTCGAGATCCATAACTGACCCCTTTCCCGAGTACTGTCGAGACGGCACAATCACGTTGCGAAGCATCGCTGAGATTCCAGGGCGTCGGGGGTTGCCAAAGGTGTTCCGGGACAACAGGGGCGAATTGGCCCCGGCTGCCAGTGCTGCAGTTTTGCTCGGCGAAGGAAAGAGGGCTTTCCCCCGCCGGTCAATAAAACACTGAAAATGGCAGAAGAAATCCCGCGTTTGTGGGTTTTTCAGTCATTTTTGTCGCTTTTTGCGGCGCGTCCGGGCAAAATGCAATACTAAGGACGATCCGCTGGCGGCGGATCATACTGTCGCGGGCGACGCGTGCGTCGCCCCTACAATGGGCGCGGCGCATATCTGTGGCACCTATAGAGAGAAAGCTCGATGAAGACGCTGTTTAACGGGATCAAGGGGAGGCCTGGCTTGGCGCCGGGAAGCCTCATTCTCAACGGCGAGAAGCGCACCGGAGAGGTGTGCATCAGCGTAATCGCATATAGCGAGGGGTATCTCGAGGAGAAGCAAGTCACGACGGTGGAGGAGTGCTTCCCGCTCAGGGCGGACGCTGTCACTTGGATAAACGTGGACGGCGTCTATGACGTGAAGGTCGTGGAGGCGTTCGGGCAGCGGCTGGGGATTCACCCCCTGGTGCTCGAGGACATACAGCACTTATCCGAGCGACCGAAGGTGGAAGACTTCGACAATTACGCTTATATCGCTCTGCAGATGCTGAACCTCGACGTCGAAACGGAGCGCGTCACGGCGGAGCAGTTGAGCATTCTGCTGGGCGAGAACTATGTAGTGACGTTTCAGGAAGAGCAGGGCGATGCGTTCGATCCGATCAGGGAGCAGATCAGGACCGGCAAGGGGCGCATAAGGAAAGCAGGGGCGGACTACCTTGCGTATCTTCTCATCGATATCACCGTCGATTACTACTTTGTGGTTCTGGAATCGATAGGGGAGAGGATGGAGGAGATTGAGGAAGCACTTGTCACGCATCCGACGCGGGAGACGCTGAGGGCGATACATCTTCTCAAGCGGGAGATGATTTTCCTGCGCAAGATCGTGTGGCCGATCAGGGACGTCATCAGTAGGATCGAGCGGCGCGAGACGGGACTGTTCAAGGACTCGACGCTCCCATATCTGCGAGACGCGTATGACCACACGATACAGGTGATCGATACGATAGAGGGATTTCGCGATACGCTGTCGAGCATGCTCGATATCTACCTATCGAGCATGTCCAACCGTCTCAATGAAGTGATGAAGGTGCTGACGATAATTGCGACGATTTTCATACCGCTGACGTTTCTCGTGGGCGTGTACGGGATGAATTTCAAGCACATGCCGGAATTGGAGTGGCGGTACGGGTACTATGCGGTATGGGCGTTCATGGCGGCGGTTGCGCTGGGGATGCTGGTCGTATTCAAGAGGAAGAAGTGGATGTGAGGGCAGCGGGATGAAGGAGCATGTGGGCGATTGGCGCGAGCAGACCATTTGACGAGCGCGCTGATAGGGATAGAGCGACGATTGGCTGTCCGGCTGGGGCTGGCACGGGGACCCGCCCCTACAGAAACATATGATGCATGGCGGCCAGACGCGCGGGCCGAAGGACAATAGAACGAATAAGGAGAGGACTGGATGACAGCAGCGAAGAGTGCGCCATATGCGGACCTTGTAGCGGCGATGCTTCTGGAGTCGGGGGCGGTGAAAGTGTCGGTGGAGAAGCCGTTCACGCTCACTTCGGGGAAACTCAGCCCCGTGTACTTCGACTGCCGAAGGCTCATATCGCATCCGGCGGCGATGACGGTTATCGCGGGAGTGTATCAGTGGATGATACTGCGGGAGGCAATCGCGGTTGACGCGGTGGCGGGGGGAGAGAGCGCGGGGATACCATTCGCGGACAGATTGGCCGCAACCATCGGGAAGCCGATGGTTTACGTGCGCAAGGAGAAACGCGCGCACGGAACGGGTTCGCAGATAGAGGGCAACCTCCCGTCAGGGGCACATGCGGCGCTTGTCGAGGATATGATCACGGACGGGGGCAGCAAACTCGTATTCGTTAAGGCGCTCCGTGAAGCTGGCGCGATTGTGGAGCACTGCTTCCTCGTGCTCGACCGCGAGCAGGGGGGCGGAGCGGCGCTTCAGGCGGAAGGCGTGAAGCTACATGCCTTGGCGACGGCGACATCGGTGCTTGATTATGGCGCAAGGTCGGGGGCGCTGTCTGCGGAAAACGCCAAGGCGGCGACGGAGTACCTCAAAGCGCCGGAAAAGTGGCAGGGCGGCAAGGCGGGGAAGTGAACTGCGGGCGCAGCAAGCAGCGCCCCTACGGTCTCCTCCCAGATGCCCGCGACAGCTCACAGCTCCCAGTTGATCGGGCAGTGTCTCTGCGGGTCCTTGCTGAACTGGCAGTTGGGGTCGCCGCAGGAGGGGCAGGGCTTGCTCTTGCCGGTGAGGCGGCGATAGATGGCACGGCCGACGCATCCGGCCGCCAGAAGGACGATTGCGCCGATTATGATTGTCTGGGCCATGTGAACACCTCAGTTTCCTAGTCTCAGTGTACTACCTATCTGAAACACAGCCAGCGCCAGAAAATATCCCATAAGCGTAAGTCCTGCCCACTGGAGGGCAGCCCACTTCCACGAGCCGCTCTCGCGGCGCGTGACGGCGCACGTGGCGAGACAGGGGCTTGCGACAAGGATAAACACAAGCATACATACAGCGCTCAGGGGCGAATAATTCGCGGCTAATTGCTCGCGGAGCGATTTTGACGTATCCTGTGATCCCCCAACACCATACGCTATTGCCGCCTGGGCGATGAACACTTCTTTTGACGCGGCCGCGCCGACGAGGGCGGTTCCAATGCGCCAATCGAGGCCGACGGGGGCGAGGAGCGGTTCCATGGCGTGGCCCATGCGGCCGGCGAGCGAACTGGCGAGGGCGGCGGAGCGAGCCTCGGAGGGGCTCTTGGCGGACGTGAGGGGGCTTGTGGGCGGGGAGGGCCAGTTTGAGACGAACCAGAGGAGGATCGATGCGGCGAGAATGACGGTCCCGGCCTTCTTTACGTACTGCCAGGAGCGTTCCCAGGCATGGATGGCGAGGCCCCTGGCCGTCGGCATGCGGTAGGGGGGGAGCTCCATGACGAGGGGATGCGACTCGCCGGCGAGGAGCGTTACGCGGAGGAGCTTGGCGCTCACGACGGCGAGGACGATGCCCAGTACGTAGACGAGCCAGAGGACGGGCGCGCGAAGGCTCGGCGCGAAAAATGCCGGGATGATGAGCGCGTATACCGGGAAGCGCGCGCCGCAGCTCATGAGCGGGACGACCATCATCGTCGTAATCCGGCCGCGACGATCCTCGACCATGCGCGTTGCCATGATTGCGGGCACGGAGCAGCCAAAACCTATGATCATGGGGATGAAGCTCTTGCCGTGGAGGCCGAGTTTGTGCATCAGGTGGTCCATCACGAAGGCGGCGCGGGCCATGTAGCCGGAGTCTTCAAGGGCCGCGATGGCAATAAAGAGGACCAGAACGTTGGGGAGAAATGCGATCACGCTGCCGACGCCGCCGATGATGCCGTCGACAGCGAGGGAGCGCAGCGTAAGGGTGCCGGCGGGGCCGGCGGGGAGCGCGGCGGAAACGAGATCGCTCAGGCGTCCGAGCGCCATGCCGATCCAGTGGCCGGGGCCGTTGGCGAGGCGAAACGCCGCGTAGAAGACCACGTACATGAGGGCGAGGAGTATAGGAATACCGAGGACGCGGCTTGTGACGACGGCGTCGATCTTGTCACTTGTGATGTGGCGCGCTTCGGCGGTCTGGACAATCGCTTCCTGGCACGCGCCGGAGATGAAGCCATAGCGGCGGTCGGCCATGGCGGCTTCCGGCTCGCCCCCGAGGACGCGCCGCAGGTGGCTGCGGCTCTTCTCAACGACGGCGAGGACGCCGTCGGACTGCGCGGTGGAGTTCCTGAAGGCCGCTGTTACTTCGTCGTCGTTTTCGAGGAGTTTTGCCGCGACCCAGCGGAGGGGGCGGCTGGACAGGGGACTGCCGGCATCATGGAGGCCGCCCAAGGCGGCGGTGATTTTCGCGAGTTCCTCTTCGATCTCGCGGCCGTAATCGATTGGGCGCGAAGGAGTTGCGGCGCGGCCCTCAGCGACGGAAACCGCAGTCGCGAGAAGCGAGTCGAGGCCGTCGCCCTTGTGGCCGACGGTTGCGACCATCGGCACGCCCATGAGCGCGGAGAGGCGGTCAAGGTCTATAGCCATGCCGCGCTCGGCGGCGACGTCCGCCATATTGAGGGCGACGACAAGCGGCGCGCCGGCCTCCATGAGCTGGACAGTGAGATAGAGGCTGCGCTCGATATTGGTGGCGTCGACGACGTTGATCACGACGTCGGGGCGTTCCTTGAAGAGGACGTCGCGAGCGACGAGTTCCTCTGGCGACCAGGCGGTAAGGCTGTAGGTGCCTGGGAGGTCGGTAACGGCGATCTGCGAGCCATTATGCCGTGCCAGACCCTCTTTGCGTTCGACGGTTACGCCGGGGTAATTGCCGACGTGCTGGCGGGCGCCTGTGAGGGCGTTGAAGATCGTGGACTTGCCGCAGTTGGGGTTGCCGGCGAGGGCGGCGCGGAGATTCTTTTCCATGTGCCCCTCCCGGGAACAGAGATCACGAGTGGTCGACAGGGGCGACGGTTATGCGGCTGATGATGCCTTTGCCGAGGGCGAGGCGACAGGCGCCAAGGGCGATTACCGCGGGGCCCCAGGAGGCGGTCTTGATGACCTCCAACTCCACGCCGGGCCTTAACCCCATTGCTTCAAGACGCGCGGCCAGGCCGCGCCCGCAGTCGTGCGACACGAGGCGCACGCGCGAACCGCTGGGGACGAGGGAGAGCTGCGTAGCCGCGAGTTCATCGTTCCTGGAGACCATCTTGTGCCCCTTGTCGACCATTGTTGTTAGTCCAGTTGTCGGTGGCGCTAAGACAAGATCATTTGTGCCTGCATGGATGCGTGCTGGCGCTCTTTGCAGCCGCGGACGCGTCTTTGGCGCACGCTGCACAATCGCATGACATGCCGTGCCCGGCGAAGAAGCGTCTGAAGCCGTCCACGAACTTTTCGCCCGCAAGCGGGCACGATTCGATGAATTCGACAAACCGCGTAAGCCGCGAGAGAATGGCCGGCTCCATCGCATGCTCCATTTGGCAGGCGCTTTCCTGGGCTACGCGCGCGTCGACACCGAGGATCTCTTCGAGAAACCGCGCGAGGACGCTGTGGCGCTTGACGACTGTTCGCGCGGCGCGCTCACCCGCAGGGGTGAGCGTCACGAAACTGTAGGGGTCGTAGTTTACGAGGCCCCGCGCTGCCAGAAGTCTCAGCGCGCCGGTCACGGAGGACTTGTTCACTCCAACCTCGGCGGCGATGTCCTTGACGCGCGCGACGCGAGACTGGGCGCTGATGTTGAAGATCGCCTCGATGTAGTCTTCGAGACTTGCGCTGAGCTCGAGCGTATCGGTCATTGCGGCGTTCCCTCTATGCGGTCCAGAATGTTAGGCGCTCCTAACAATATACGTCGAGACAAACACATTGGCAAGGAAAATCCCGTGTGGGACGTAAGTACGGCGCCTCACGGGAGTTAGAATGGGGAAACGCCGGTGGGAACGCGCCGGCTCATGTCCGTTTGCCGCAGCGCCCTACTGTTGACGCAGTTCGTGCGAGCCGATATCGGGGGCCTTGCCCGCGAAATCATCGTTTATGCCGGGGATGTGGAGGCCCCTGTCGATGAGTGGGCTTTCGGCCTGCAGCGTGAAGTCGCCCTTTGTGGCATCGACAAACCGAGGATCGGCGGAGATACCGTGCTGTTCGACACCTGCCTTCTGGAGATCGGCGAGGCTGTCATAGCGCGTGTTTTCCCACAACATGAAGCGGGAGGGGTCCGTGGTGTAGAGGTCGTCGTAGTCGAGGGAGTTATTCCTGCCTTCCGGGCCTTCGTCGGCGAAGACCCAGCTCGTCGCGGCGAAGGCGCAGTTGCGGAAGGCGATATTCTGCCACCTGTCGCGGTACTGCAGGATCGCCTGGCGCCAGCCGCTGACCGCGATAGTGCAGTTGTAGAAGAACGTCGGGCCCTTGGTGCGGCTCTTGAGTTTGAGCGCGCCAAGCTGGGAATCCCAGTAGGTTTCGTTCACATAGTATGCTGGGCCGACGGTGATCGGCGCGACGGACATGCCCATGAGGGCGTTGCGGATGCGGTTATTGAAGAAGCGGAGATTCGTGCAGGTGCCCTCGGGCTCGCAGCCGTCGTCGCCGCAGTCGTAGATTTCATTGTCGTTGATATCTGTGTCCTGCATCCAGCCGGGCTCGTTGAGCGCTTCCCAGACCGACAGGCCTATGCCGTCAAAGGAGCCGTGGATCACGTTTCTGCGGACGACCGTCCCGCGCCCCCCGCGAGCGGAGATGTTGTCTACTTCATAGCGGGTGTTCTTCGTCATGTACCAGGGCCACCTGTAGACGTTAGTCTGGAAGACGTGGCAGTCCTGAATCGTATTGTTGTTATAAGCCTTGCCGTAAATGCTTATACCAACGTCCTGGTGGTGGACGAGGCAGTTCTGGACGACGTTGTCCGACCCCTTGATGCTGATTCCCATTTTGCCGAAATACTGGACGGCGAGGCCGTCAACCACGACATAGCGCGCGCTACCGAGGGCGAGCCCGCAGTCGAGGCGGGACACAACCGTCTTTGTGGTGTTGGGAGTCACATAGGAACGGGTGTTGTGGACATAGAGTTTGTGATTCTCCTTGTCCTGCCACCAGCCGCCAGGGGCGCCGCTGCGGCATTCCTTCATCTTTTCGAGGCTATCGTAACCGTAGAATTCCTCGTCGTTTATGGCGACGTAGTTCACGTCCCAATCGCAGTCGGCCAGAAAATCGCTGCTGGTGGAATTGCGCCTGTCGGCCTCGCGCACGCCGCTCCAGCGGTCAGGGCCGGTTCGATCGAGGAACCCTGCATCGGAGCCGTCGAGCGTCGCGCCGGGAAGGCCCTTGATAAGGATGTAAGCCTCAGGCGTGCCTGACGTTGTGACCGTGACGGACTCGCGATAGGTGCCGGGGGCGATGAGCACAGTGTCGCCGGGCGCTGCCGCATCAACCGCGTGCTGGATAGTGCCGAAGGGAGCGGCCTCGGAGCCGTCGCCTTTGCCGCCGGGGGCGACGTGGAGCGTCTTGCCTGAGCCGGTCGGCCACTTGTCGCTGCGTGTGGCGACAGAGCCGGAAAGAGCGTCGCCCGTTACGGCGTCCGGGTCCGTGAAGGTGACGCGGACTTCATAAGCCGTGCCTGGCGTGAGCCAGAAGATCGAACCCGTCCAGAGGTCGGCGCCTATCCTTGTGAGATGGTGCCCCTCGCGCCATGCCTCGTCTCCGGACCTCCTGTATTCCATGTGCGTGTCATTATTGGCGTTGGAGTCGCCGCTGTATGTGGCGTAGACGCTTAGCGTCTGGAAGTTGGGATAGAGCTCCAGGCTGCTGCCGACGGTCGTGACGGGATCGCCGGCGGGGGGAGCGGTGCTTTCGATCTCGGCGGCCACGGCAAGGGGAGCAACAAGCACAAGAAATGCCAGCGAGGTGACGAAAACGAACGGCTTCATGCAGGGTGCCTCCTCAAAAAAGCCCCCGGGTCGCACCCAGCATACACGGCAGGCTTCAGCGCGCAATGGCAAGTCGGCGATTGACAGAGGCTGCGATGGGGGCTATGTTTGTGTTCCTTGCAGGGGCTGCTTCGAAGCTCCTGCGGCGGCATTGGCAGGGAAGCGATTGACAGTCGAAGGAGAGCCCATGGCGAAGTCAAGCGGCGCGTTGTCGACGAAGAACCTCTGGAAGAACAACTGGGACGAGACGCGGGAGCATTTTCTCGATTGGTGGGACCGCAAAGGGTTCGTCCTCGGCGCGAGCGTGGAGAAGCCGATAGCCAGGCCCCATGCAAGGATGGCCAAGCCGAAAGAACCGGCGACGCTCGAGGAGAGGTACACCAATGCCGCATATCGCGCGAAGGCCAATCGCTACAGGCTGTCGCGGCAGTCATTCAAGGCGGACATAATCCCGATTGCTGATACGATGTTCGGGCCCGGGTCGCTGGGGACGTTCCTCGGCTCGACACCCACCTTCACGCCGGAGACGGTATGGTATACGCCGACGATTCCGGACCCGGACAAGTGCCCACCGCTTGTATTCGATCCGGAGGCAGAGTGGTGGAAGATACATGAGAAAGTGATCGCGGAGAGCGTGGAATTGAGCGAGGGCAATTACTTCGTCGGCTGCCCGGACCTTATCGAAGGCATCGACACGCTCGCGGAGCTGCGCGATAACGAGCCTTTGATGATGGACATGCTGGACCGGCCGGCGTGGGTGAAGGGGAAGGTTGCCGAGATCAACCAGGTATGGTTCGAGGCGTATCAACGCATATACGACATGACGAAGTTCGACGACGGGAGCTCGGTGTTCGGAGCATTCCGGATGTGGGGGCCGGGGAAGGTCGCCAAGGTCCAGTGCGACGAGTCGGCGATGTTCTCGCCGGACATGTTCAAGGAATTCGTCGTGCCGGCGCTAACCGAGCAATGCAGGTGGCTGGGGAATTCGACATACCACCTCGACGGCACGCAGTGCATCGCGCACCTCGATCACCTGCTGGCGATTGAGGAATTGGACGCAATCGAATGGACGCCGCAGGCGCGGATAGCGAGGGGCGGGGAGCCGTACTGGTATGACCTGTATCGGCGGATACTCGAAGGCGGAAAATCGCTTCAGGTGGTCATGGTCAAGCCGGAGGAAGTGATCCCGCTATTCGAGGCTGTGGGCACGAAGGGCGTTTACGTGATGGTGGACTTCCCGGATGAGAAGTCGGTGGAGGAGTTGGTCGAGGCGACGAAGAAGTACAGATAGACCAGTCCGAAGTCCGAAGTCTGAAGTCCGAAGCAACTGCAGGATCTCCATTTCTCGGAGCGCGTCAGAAGCCGTAGGTGAATTCGGGCAGGCGGTCCCAGCGCGCGCGCACCAGCCGTACTTTGTCGTCTTGTGACATACCTCTGGGATTGGCGAAGCACAACGCATTGCCGCCGGGGCTCCAGCCAAACGCATACAAGATCCGACCGTTGAGGTCCTTTTCGCCGACAGCTAATGGTCCTCTGGCATCTGCTACCGGTCCGAATGGGGCAAAGCCGCCGTCCTCGGGGTTGAATGTCCATACGCTTTCCGCAGTCGAAACTATGAGCTCGCGCCGCCCCGCGCGGGGGTAGAGGTCACAAGGGTTTTTCGCCGGGAGCGCGAATGACTGGCGCGGTGTGAGCGCAGGGTTCTTTGCATCAAAGTTGTATTCGTAGCGCCTGATCGCGTCGTCGGCAAGTACCCAGAGGCAATTGCCGACTTTGTCCCACGCTACGCCATACGCGCTGACAGGATAGTCAGCGAAGTGCCTGGTTTCGGTTGAAAGCACCCTCATGATGCCCGGTTTGTGTTCAGCTGCCAAGTTGACCATTACGAGAGCGCCGTCCGGAAGTGCTTCGGCCGAAAAAGCGCTATAGAACCCTGTGCGGAAGGCCACCCTTTGATCTGCTTCCCTCAAGATAATGACGTCGCCGGGATACCTCGCCACGAGAAGGACGCGCTTACGGTGCCAGACCGCTGGTTTGACCTCGTAGATCATCGGGACAAGTGAAAGCATGCCTAATCTGCGCCCTGTGGTTTCCGGGTCGGCCCAGAACGTAGCTGCGCCCGAGAGGCCTCTGTTTTCGTCCGTGACGAGGACACGCCCCTCACCGAAGCGCCCAATCCATATAAGGCCGGTTGACGATCCGGACTTGGTGCTTTTCATTGATGCAGTCGATGACCCGCAGCCGGACGCGGTTAGGGCGGCCGCGCACAACGCGATGATCAACAAGCGTTTCATGACGCCTCCGCAATGATACAACGTATCAGAAACCGAGGTTCTTTCTGTGGAACTTGATCGCCTGCTGTACGTGCTCGTCCCAATAGCTCCACTCATGGATGCCGGGGAATTCCCTGTACTGGTGTTTGATCTTGAGCGATTTGAGGTGCTTGTGGAACGAGCGATTGGCTTCGATGAGGAAATCCTCCGTGCCGCAGTCGAAGGCGATTGCGGGCATGCGGCTTTTCTTCACTTTCTCCGCGAGGGCGAAGATGTCATTCGGGCCGCCGGTGGGGTCCTTGCCGAATATGCGGATAGTTTCCTCGTTGTCCCTGCCGGTAATCTGGTGGCCGCGGAAGAAGGCGCTCGAATGCGAATAGACGGAGCCGAAGACGTCGGGGTACTTCAGGGCGAGTTTCATCGAGCCGTAGCCGCCCATAGAGAGGCCGCCGATGGCCCGGCCGCGGCGATCCTTTCGCACGGGGAGGAACCGCTCTATAACGCCGATGGTATCCTTCATGATGTGGTCTTCGTAGCGATAGCCCTCGACGGCGTTGGTGTACCACCCGCGCTCGGTGTCGGGCATGACAACCACAAGGGGAAGGCCGTGGACGTATCGCTCTATGGATGTCCAGCGCATCCAGGCGGTATAGTCGTCGGAGAGGCCGTGGAGCTGATAGAGCGTGAAATACGGAGGCTTGGCCTTGGGGTCACTCGGCAGAATGACGTTCATGCCGAACTCTTTCTGAACAGACTCGCTGTAGTAGTTCATCGTCAGTACGGGCATTGATCTCTCCTATCGGTGTAAGGTGATCCGCCAGAGGCGGATCAGGATATCTACCACTGGTGGACAAGCCACCAGTGCCACACGGCCACCACCTACTCCTTATCCATTCTCGGCCCGTAGTGCGGAGCGGGCTTACCATACTCGTGCGCGCCGAGGTCAGGCGCTTTGCCTATGTAGTCTTCTACGATGCCCGGCAGTATCGTGCCCGCGTCAATGGCAGCACAACCTTTCTTCAGAAGCATTGTCGGCGTGGGTCCGTCCTTGCGCCAGTCGCGATACGGAGGCAGCGGCGTCTCGAAGAGCTTGGAGGGGTCCACGGCGGTGTAGTGTTTGAGCGCGCCCGAGACCTTCCGGAAGGCGTCGATCGGAAACACGAGACCGAGTTGCGAAACATAATGAGATCCGGGGTACAGCTTGGGGTCGATCTTCTTCGCGCCGTATTCACTTTCGATCATGAAGGGGCCGCCAAGGCCGTCGTAGTCCATGTCGGCGGTATGCATGATCGGCTCTTCGGGGTGCAGGTTGACGGCAGGCTGATCGGTTGCGTCCTCTATGAGGTAGAGGTTGTTGCGGCTGAAGGATTTCATGGGGAAATCGAATGGGGACAATTCGGCAGGCCTCGCTACCCCTTTGATTTCCTTGTGGCCGACGAAGGTGTTATTGATAAGGAACACGTCCGAAGAAGCATAGCGATCTTTCGAGCAGCCTTCGCGCGAGCCGATGACTTCGTTACGGACAACGTAGGCGGGGCCTCCGATATACGGCTGGAACGAGACGCCGTTATTGGCCGAGAACCAGAAGCGGTTATCCCATACGCGATTGTTTTCCCAGGAGAAATCGAGCTCTATCCCGTCGTCGCTGTTTGAGACGGCGTCGTTGTTATAGAAATCCTGGTTATCCGTCAGGTCGTAGATGCTGACCGCGTCGGCGAGGTGGTACATCCTGTTGTAGCACACCACAGTGCCTGATCCGTGCACTTCGACGCCTTCGCCCTCACTCCAATCGATGCCGGGCACGTCGACCGCGAGGCCATTAAGGTCGTTATCCGCGATGAAGCATTCGTCGGCGGTGCCGATGATCGCATATTGCGTTTTGGCGGTCTTGCAGCGGGTGATGACGATGTCTTTGAGAATCTGGCCGGCGGCCTTGCGCTTCTCCCATTCAGCCTCTTCAAGGAAGCGGCCGGGGCCGATGTTGATTGCGGTCACGGCGCCCTGGAATTCCAGGCTGTGCAGATAGATGTATGAGCCGTCAATCTGGAACACAATGCTGCGCCCCTCTTTCGTGTATCCCTGGCCCTTGAGCACAGCCGGGCCGTCGCCGGCTGAGCGGATAACGATGGGTTTGTCCGCTGTGCCGCTTGTCTTGATCGCGAAGGGGCCCTGGTATGTCCCCTTGTGCACGAGAATGATGTCGCCGGATTTGGCCGATCCGAGGGCTTTCGTGAGGGAGGCCGCATCGGCGACCTCGAACTTGCGGCCCTTGTCGGGTATCACGGGCTCAGTGCGAGTAGTTGCCTTGAGAGTCCTTTCCACCGAGAGCTTTCCCTCGGGGTCCTTCAGATTGAGATGTATCTCATATGTCGTGCCGGGTTTGAGGCTGAAGATCGATCCGGCAAGATAATTGGCCTTCCAGCGGCTGGTGGCGTAGTTCAGTTCGCCCTTGCCCCATTTGCCGAGGCCGCCTTCAAAGGTGATGAGCCTGTTGTCGGCGATGCTCTTCTTCACGTCCCAGGTCACGGGGTACTTGCGGTAGAGCGGCATGGCGTCGCGCCATTTGGCGGATCCCGCCTCACGGTATTGGACCTCGCAGCGGGCGCTGCCGTTCTCGTCGCCCTCAACGGGCCACTTGATGCCGATGCAGCAGATGGTCGCGGTCGCCTTCGGCTCGCCAGGTCTGACGCTTGTGAGAGTAACCACGGCGAAACCGCTTGTGGCGAGCGCGGCAACCGTCGCCAGTGCGATCGCATAACAACAAAGGTGTCTGACTCTCATGGGTGCCTCCTTTACAGCCGGCTGACATGCGCGAACTGCGTTCATAAGGCGTTAATAATACAAACCGGCAGCATGCAAACCAGCACAAGCCGGCCGGTCAACTCTTCAAGCCGCCATTTTACAGTTTCCGTTCTGAGCGGCACTTTGTAGAATTTCGACACCTATAGACCCGGGTAATCCCATTGAAAGGAGCAACTATGCCTAACATCGGACGGGTCATCAAGGCGGAGATCGCCAGGATGGTGGCCAGGGAGGTACGAGGGAGTTCGGCGGTACGTGAGGTCAAGTTCATCAGCCGGCGGCTGATCCAGCTGGAGAAGACGGTAGCGTCACTCGGGGTCCAGGTGGGCAGGATCATCGCGTCAGGCACGAAGGCGGGGCGCGGAGGAAGGGGCGAGCAGCGGAGGGGCAGGCAGTTCAAGGCAACGCCGGAATCGCTCAAGAAGCTTCGCGCGAAACTCGCCATCACGCAGGGTGAGCTCGCGAAGCTCCTCGGCGTAAGCGGCAATGCCGCATGGCAATGGGAAGCGGGGCGGGCGAAGCCGCGCGGCAGGTCGCTTAAGGCCATACAGGCGCTCGGGAGGATCGGCAAGCGCGAGGCAAGGAAGCGCGTAGAGAACATGTAGGTTGCCTCAGGACCTGCGCTGCCGGAAAATGGCGGGAACGTCGATCCGGCAGCGCAGGCGGGAGCGCACGGGAATGCGCGAAATGACAATGCGAGAGCGCATGCTCGCGGCTATTGAGGGCCGCGCCTGTGATCTCGTGCCGTTTGTCCAGTACGACAACCTTGCCGGCCCGAACGGCGAAATGTGGGCGCGCATAGGCCGCAACAACATGGGTCTTCTGGCGTGGTCGGCTGTTCACAGGGTCGAGACGCCCAATTGCCGCAGCGAGAATAGTCATTTCGAGCGCAACGGACGCCACGGGACAAGGACGGTTCTCCACACTCCTGAAGGATCGCTCACGCAGGAGGTCATCTACGAGCCGAATCACGGCTCGGCGGTCAAGCGGGAGCACTTTGTAAAGGCGCCGGAAGACTATCGCGTCCTCCGAGCGTATCTCGATGACATGGCTGTGGTACCGGACGTGGAGCGTTTCATCGTCGACCAGCGCCGCCTCGGGGACGAGGGGCTCGCGATGCCCACGATGTTTCTCACGCCGTATCAGTGGATGTGGGTGGACTGGGCGTCCATGGAAGACTTCGCCATGCATCTTGTCGATTGTCCGGATGCGGTCGAGCAATGCATGGAGATCATGGGGCGCCATCAGCGCGCCGTGTTCGAGATACTTCGCGGCATACCGAGAGACGTGTCTCTTCCCATGGTGAACTTCGGGGATAACGCGACCGCTCCGCTCGTCGGTGAGCGCTGTTTCCGAAAGTACTGCGTGCCCTGGTACAATGAGTGCGCGGAGATGCTTGCCGACAGGGGCACAAGGGTGTTCGTGCATCTCGACGGCGACTTGAAGGCGTTCTGGGGGGCGATGAGCGAATCGAAGATCGGCGGGATCGATTCGTTCACGCCGTACCCCGCCAACGACACGCGCATCAGCGAAGCGGTATCGATGTGGCCGGAGATGACGCTATGGGTCAACTTTCCCCCGGCCACGCATCTATCCGGACCCAAGGCGGTCTATGAGAAGGCCTGTGAGATCCTCGAGGAAGCGGGGCACACGAAGCGGTTGCAGATACAGGTATCCGAGGATATCCTTCACGATGTATGGAGGGAGAGCTTCCCGGAGATCGCAAGGGCGATAAGGGAGTTCGGCGCACCGTGACAGACGGCGCGAAGAAGGGAGAACGCAAGAGCATGGCAAGGGCGAGTCGCGGCAAGGCGAAACAGTCCACGGTGAAGAGGATCGAAGCCCTTCTCAAGAAGATGACGCTTGAGGAGAAGATCGGACAATTGGTCCAGCTGGATACTTACAAGGACGGCATCAGCGAGATAGAGAGGCACCATGCAGGATCGTTCGCAAATATCATCGACCTTGATGCGGCCGAACGCTTTCAGAAGTACTCGTTGAAGCATACGCGGCTGGGCATACCGCTGATCTTCGAGTTTGACGCCATTCACGGTCACGGCTTTTTTCCGGGCACAACCGTGTTTCCCACGCCTCTGGCGATGTCGTGCTCGTGGGACCCGGCGATGCTCAGGGGGGTCGCGGCGATCACGGCCAAGGAGGTAGTCGCCACAGGCGGACATGAAGTCTTCTCTCCCGTCCTTTGTCTGCCGAGGGACATGCGGTGGGGCAGGGTCGATGAGACTTTCGGTGAGGACCCCTACCTCATCGGCGAGCTCGGCGCCGCGATGGTGGACGGCTATCAGGGCAAATCCATCGGCGGCAAGGACAACGTAGCCTCCGCGATAAAGCACTTCGCAGGCTATGGCGAGACTCAAGGCGGCCGCGACGGCGCGGATGCGGATCACGGCAAGCGCAAGATGCTTGCAGTGTTCCTGCCGCCGTTCCAGAAGGTCGCGGCGCACAACCCGTACTCCGTGATGATCGCATACCACAACATCGACGGGGTTCCGTGCGTAACGAATCGGTGGCTCCTGACGCACGTGCTTAAGGAGAAGTGGGGATACAGGGGGTATACGAGGACCGATTGGAATAATTCGGACATGCTCGTGTATCTGCGGCACAACTGCGCCGACCTGTACGAGGCATACGAGAAGTCGGTAAAGGCGGGCACCGACGTGGTCAGCTGCTCGCCGGAGTTTCTGCGGATTGCACCGCAGCTTGTGAAGAGCGGCAGGCTGCCCGTCGAATTCATTGACGCGTCGGTGAGGCGCGTGCTGCGGCTCAAATTCGATCTCGGCCTCATGGACGGGGAGAAGCTCTTCCCGGACCGCAAGGCCATGAAGCGTCTCTTCAACTGCCCGGCGCACAGAAAGGCCGCGCTCGAGTCCGCGCGCGAGTCGATAGTCCTTCTCAAGAACGCGAACGCCACGCTTCCGCTCAACCTCAAGAAGATCAAGAAGATCGCAGTCGTGGGCGGCAACGCCGACGATTACGTAGTCACTCTCGGCGACTGGGCATGGCTCAAGAACGGCGACTGGGCAACATGGCCCCAGGAGCATAAGCGGTCGCAGGTTGTAACGCTTCTCGACGGCATCAGGGCGCTCGTCGGACGCAAGGCGCAAGTGAAGTATGCCTTCGGCTGCGACGCGATGTTCGACAAGAACTATGCGCTCCAGCACGCGTATAACCAGCCGACGCCCAAGCACGCGCTCTTGAAGAAACAGTCCGACATCATGGCAGCGATCGACGCGGCGCGGGATGCAGACGTCGTCATCGCCGGCGTGGGCGACTGCATAGCAACCATGGGCGAGGGGCGCGACCGGGCGACCCTTGATCTTGCGGGCGACCAGATGGCGCTTCTCAAGGAGATGAAGGCCCTCGGCAAACCGCTCGTAGTAGTTCTCCTCAACAGCAAGCCTCTCACCATTCCGTGGGTTGTCGAGAACGCCGACGCTATTGTAGAGGCATGGAACCCTGGCTGCGAAGGCGGCCGCGCGGTCGCGGAGGTGCTTTTCGGGCGGGTGAACCCGTCGGGCAAGCTTACAGTTTCCTGGCCGGCGCACGTCGGGCAGCAGCCGGTGTTCTACAACTCGACCTTGGGCTGGCACGGGCTGCAGACGTATGTGGATATGCCGCCGACGCCGCTATTCCGGTTCGGCTATGGGCTCTCCTATACGACCTATGGCTACAGCAATCTGAAGGTGAAGAAGAGCGTCCTCAAATCCACGGAGAAGATCGAGGCATCCGTCGACGTAAAGAACACCGGCAAGCGCGCGGGCGTGGAGATCGTTCAGCTCTATGTCAACGACCTCGTGAGTTCCGTCTCGACGCCGGTCAAGGAATTGAAAGCGTTTGCGCGCGTGAGCCTCAAGCCCGGTCAGAAGAAGACCGTCCGGCTCGCCGTGCCCTGCGAGGGCCTTGCACTCGTCAACGCAGACCTTGAAGTGGTTGTCGAGGCGGGCGAATTCCAGGTCATGGTGGGGCCGTCGTCGAAGGACGCGGATCTACTGTCCACGACCGTCACAGTGACCGACAGCCGTGTGCTGATGCGGTACGATTGCCGCTGACAGGCGCGTTATGAAGAGAGGCAGCCTGTGAGAAAAAGGATCGATCTCTGCGGATACGATTGGACCCTCGCGGGCTTTATGCCCTTCGTGTGGCAATGGAGGGGGCGCGGCGATGTGCGCGCTCTGGATTACGCCGAAGTCCCTGCGCTCCCGGCGCGCATCCCCGGGTCCGTCCAGAAGGCGCTCCTCGATGCAGGTTTGATACGGGATTGGAACGAGGGGCTATGGTCGCGCGAATGCGAGTGGGTCGAGAACAGGCACTGGGTCTATCAAACGACTATCCCCACGACCGCTCTCCCGGAGGGGCACAAGGCAAGGCTCGTGTGCGAGGGGCTCGATTACGGGGGGAGCGTCTTCGTCGACGGGCGCCACATCGGGGATTTCAAGGGTACGTTCGTTCCTCACGTGTTCGACATTTCCGAATCTGTCCGCTCCGGAGGGAAGCTCCTTCAGATACTTTTCGAATGCCCGCCGCGATGGCTCGGGCAGATAGGGCATACATCCGCAATGCGCGAGTGGAAAGAGCGGTTCAACTACGGATGGGACTGGACGCCGAGACTTGTTCAGATCGGCATATGGGACTCGCTTTACGTCGAGATAACTGATGGCGTTGAAATAGTCCGAGTCGATTGCGATACGGACTACGACATCAAGAGCGGCGCAGGCATGCTAACCATTCATGGCGAGACTCACGCATCTTCCGACGCAACCGTGCGGGTGAGACTTTCGGAGAAGGGCCGGACGCTTCGCGAGGGAACGTTCGGGGCGGAGGAATTCAGCGAAGCGGGCGTGAAGTGGGAGGGGCTCGAGGTGAATCCATGGTGGCCCAACGGTTCCGGCGCGCAGCCGCTCTATAGGTTGTGGGCGGAGCTGCTCGACGCCGCGGGCGACGTCGCTGACGCGCGCGAACTCATAGTCGGATTCAAACACATTGAATGGCGTGCGTGCGAGGGCGCGCCCGCGGGAGCGGACCCCTGGCTCTGTGTTGTAAACGGGGTGCCGGTCTTTCTGCGAGGCGTCAACTGGACGCCCATCAGGCCGAACTTTGCCGACGTGACCGAGGACGATTACTCCAGGCGCGTCAGGCTGTACCGCGACCTCAACATGAATGCACTCCGCGTGTGGGGTGGTGCGTTTCTCGAAAAAGAACACTTCTACCGCCTGTGTGACGAGATGGGACTACTCGTATGGCAGGAGTTTCCGCTCTCATCGTCCGGCCTCGACAACAGGCCGCCAGATGACAGCGGCGCAATCGGAGAACTCTGCGCCGTGGCGCGCTCTTACATCGAGCGCCGGCGCAGCCATGTGTCGCTCCTTCTCTGGTGCGGCGGCAATGAACTCATTGCGGATCCCGACGCCGAAGGGCGCGTGCGGCCTCTGGACCTCTCGCATCCGATGCTGAAAGCGCTGGCTGAAACGGCGGCGCTTCTCGACCCAGCGCGGCGATTCCTCGCGACGTCGCCCTCCGGCCCGCGCGTCTGGGCTGGCGCCACGGAGTACGGCGGCGGCGTGCACTGGGACGTTCACGGCCCCTGGGAAATGGAGGGGACGCCCGCCGAGTGGGAAGCCTACTGGCGCCGAGACGACGCCCTCTTTCGCAGCGAGACCGGCTGTCCCTCGGCGAGCCCCTCTTCCATAATCCGCCGGTTCGCGGGAGGATTATCCGAATTGCCTGCGACGCGTGAGAACCCTCTCTGGCGGCGGACATTCTGGTGGATCGACTGGCCGCGATTCGAGCGGGAGTTCGGCAGGGAGCCGGGGGATCTCGAAGAGTACGTGCGCTGGAGCCAGGAGCGCCAAGCGATGGCGCTCTCCATAGCCGCCCAATCGGCCGCAGAGCGGTTCCCACGTTGTGGCGGCATGCTCATATGGATGGGGCACGATTGCTTCCCATGTACGGCGAACACCGCCATTGTGGACTTCGACGGAAATCCCAAACCTGCGGCGCTTGCGCTGGCGAAGGTGTTTGGCGGGATGAACACCGGCCGGGAAGGATAATGCGTCGCACGCTTTTGACATGACGGCGGGAGCTGGCGAAGTAAAATGGCATGATAGCGAAAGCAGCCGTCAGTTGTGGTTGTCACCACACGGAGGGACCATGCGCAAACGCACAATCGTTCTCATAGGCGCCGGCAGCGCTGTGTTCACAAGGGGCCTCGTCGCGGATCTTATTCTCGACGGCCATTCGTGGGACCTGCGCCTTGTGGATATAAGCCAGGAGAACCTCGACGTGGGGTACGGCCTTGCCAAACGCATGATCGAGGCGAAGAACGCGACCGTGGCGCTTTCGCGTACGACTAACCGGCGTGAGGCACTCGGAGGAGCGGACGCGGTAGTAACGACGATAGCTGTCGGCGGCAGGCGCGCATGGGAAAAGGACGTCTTCATTCCGCGCAAGTATGGGATATTCCAGCCAGTCGGGGACACGATAATGCCCGGCGGGATCTCGCGGGCGCTTCGAATGATTCCCCCGCTTGTCGAGATCGCCGGGGACGTAGCGGAACTCGCACCTGAAGCGCGTCTCTTCAACTACTCCAACCCGATGGCGGCCAACTGTCGCGCGATACGCAAGGCCACAGGCATTCCGGTCATCGGGCTCTGCCACGGCGTGCCGGGAACCGCGCGGACGCTCGCGGAACTCGCGGGCGCTCAGTACGGGGACCTGTCGTACACCGCGGTCGGAATCAACCACCTGACGTGGTTTCTGAGGTTTGACATCAAGGGCAAGGACGGATTCCCCACGCTCAAGCGCCGTCTGGCGCAGATGGCATCGTCGAATACCGCACCGGCCTACTACCGCGACCATCTGTTCAGCTTCGAGATGCTCGAGATATTCGACGCTTTTCCGGCGGTCATGGACCGGCACATCTGCGAGTTCTTTCCGCAGTTCTTCCGCGGCGGCGAGCACTACGGCAAGCGACTCGGGATGGACAGGTTCAGTTTTGAGGGCACGATTGAGCGCGGCGACGCGGGCTTCAAGGCAATGGCCGACCAGGCGGCCGGACGCGCGCCGCTCGATGATAACGTGTTTAAGCGCGCGGAGGGTGAGCACGAGCAGTTGATCGAGATCCTGAACGCCCTGGAAGGCGACGCTGAGAAGGTGTTTTCCGTCAATCTGCCCAACGAGGGGCAGGTCACCAACCTCGGCAGGGATTTCGTCATCGAGTGCCCGGCGGAGATTTCGAAGCGCGGCATCAGGCCTCTTCACGTTGGCACAATTCCAACCGGGGCGCGCGCGACGGTGGAGAAGGCGCTCCTCGTTATGGAGCTTGCGGTCGAAGCGGCGCTGGAGCGCAGCCATCGCAAATTCGTCCAGGCGCTCATCATGGACGGCTCGACCAAGTCGGTTGCCGACGCGGAGAGACTCGCCCACGAGCTCATAATGGCACACAAGGAGCAACTGCCGGGTTGGTAGCGTGGCAGAATTGAAAACGGAGGTGCATGATGCCGGTCAAGACAGGGCGCGCCGACAAGAACGGCGTCGTGCAGGTCGACTACAAGAAGTGCAAGGCTTGCGGAATGTGCGTTCACGTCTGTAAAGGCGGCCCGCTCTACATTGAAAACAAGAGGCTTGTGGTCGACTACTCTCGCGCTCTCGGCTGTATCGCTTGCGGGCATTGCGCGGCCATATGCCCGCAGGAATGCATAACGGTCGAAGGGCGCGATCTCTTTGCCGAAGACATCATCCCGCTGCCGCCAAGGGAATCCTTGGCGAACTATGAACAACTGAAGGGACTTTTTCTGTCGCGACGGAGCATAAGGGAATTCGAGGACCGCGAGGTTGAGCAGGAGGTGATCGAGAGGATCCTCGACGCTGCGACGACGGCGCCCATGGGGATTCCGCCTACGGACGTGAAGGTGCTCGTCCTCAAGGGGCGCCCCAAAGTGCGCGAATTCAAGGACGATATGCTCGGCGCGCTCAAGGGCATGGTCCGAATCTTCTCAGGGCCGATGCTTACCATCCTGAGGCCGGTGTTCGGAAAAGAAGCGTGCGACATGTTCAGGACGTTTCTCATCCCGCTTGCCAAGAGTTACCTTGACGAGGACAGGAAGGGAGTCGACGTCTTCACTTACGACGCCCCGCTCGGGATGGTGTTCTACGGTTTCCCGGGCGCGGACGCCACTGATCCTCTTATCGCCGCAACGTATGCGATGATCGCCGCCGAATCCCTCGGCGTTGGCACATGCATGCTTGGGTTCCCCGCGCCGCTCCTGAAGCGCAGCAAGAAGCTTCTCGCGAAATATTGCATTCCGCCGAAGTCGCCCATCGGAATCATGGTGATCTTCGGTTACCCCGCGATCAAGTTCAGAAGAGGCATCAGGAGAAGGTTCGCTGAGGTAAGATACTGGTAAGCATCCGAGGGCCATCTTCATGGATATGAAGGCGACAAAACAGGTGGCGTGGGTCGGCGACAAGTGGCTCGTAGGTCCGGTTCGTGGCGTCGTACTGGTCTTTCACGGGCTTGGGTACGCGGCCATGAAGGAGCTACCCTCGACAGAGGAGCTGGGATGGGCGAGAGCCGGCGGCCTCGTGGTATTTCCCTATTACGGCCCCTGGTCATGGATGAATCGCAGCGCGCGCGCGTTTGTGGACGACCTCGTGGATTCGATCTACAAGGAGTACAAACTGCCTGACAGCGTCCCACTTATCTCCACCGGCGGGAGCATGGGAGGATGCAGCTCCCTCATATACACGCGCTATGCTCGCAGGCGGGTTCGGGCATGCCTTGCGCTCTTCCCCGTCTGCGACCTCAAGCTTCATTTCACTGAGCGGCCCGACCTGCCGCGAACGATTATGTACGCTTTCCGCGGCTACAAAGAGGATATGAACAGCCTGTTCGCTGAGCACTCACCCATCGAGCAGGTGCATGCCATGCCGGATATTCCGTACCTCATCATCCACGGCGATGCGGATGAGGCCGTCGCAAAGCACCTCCATAGCGACCCATTTGTCGCGGCGATGAGGCGACAGGGGCGCAAGGTTGAGTACATGGAGGTGCCCGGTATGATGCACGGCGATCTCATGCCCGTCGAGGTATTCGAGAAGCAAGTGGACTTCGTCACGTCGTTCCTTGGCGCCTGAGTTCGGCCATAGCGAATCGCCGAATTCGCCTTACAAGGCACGTTGACGCGGGTGGGGAGGGGGCATAGAATTCTAATCTCCTTATGTTAGGCTGCATTAGGCAGGGGATTTCATTCAATCAGGGTATTCAGGGGCGCACGATGTCGGAAAAGGGCTTTCAGGCGGCGAAACTGTCAAACGAAACCAGGGAGCGGCTCAAGGATTTGGCTCGCCAGTGCCGCGGCGATATCCTCAAGATGACCACCCTTGCGGGCTGCGGCCATCCCGGCGGGTCGATGTCGTCCCTCGAAATGTATCTTCTGTTGTGGAGCTTGGCCAGCGTTGCTCCAGACCGCATTCACGATCCCGGACGCGACAGGATCGTCGTGTCCCACGGCCACACCTCGCCGGGCGTGTACGCGGTCCTCGGAAGGCTTGGATTCGTGAACATCGACGAAGCGGTCGCGCACTTCCGGCAGGGGGGGGCGCTCTTCGAGGGGCACGTCGACAGGGTGGTCCCCGGCTGCGAGTGGTCCACGGGTAATCTTGGCCAGGGGCTCTCGGCGGCGTGCGGGTTTGCGCTCTCGGCGCGGCTTCTCAAGAAGGACTTCCGCGTATACTGCGTGATGGGCGACGGCGAGCAGGAGAAGGGGCAGATAGTCGAGGCGCAGCGTTTCGCGGCAAAATACCGCCTGACCAACCTGATCGCCTTTATCGACCGCAACTATCTCCAGATCTCCGGCGACACACGCGCAGTGATGCCGATGAACCTGGCTGCGCAGTATCGTGCTTCTGGCTGGAACGTCATTGACTGCAAGGATGGAAACGATTTCGACCAGGTCTACGCCGCGATTCGTCACGCTCACTCGCTCGGCAACGCCCCCACGGTCATCATCGCCGAGACCATTATGTCGCGCGGCGTGCCGTTCATGGAGAACAAGGAAGAGTGGCACGGCAAGGCGCTTCCCGAGGCCGACTGCAGGAAGGCGCTCGAAATACTCGGCCTCGCCGACGATATTGAGAAGTACAAGGCAATGCGCAAGGCTTTCAAGCCCGGCGCGCATTACGAAACATACCAGCCGCCGGTCCAGATCGAAGTGGGCGAGCCGCGCACCTATCCGGTGGACAAGGCATCCGACTGCCGCGGCGCGTGGGGCGGCGCGCTCGAGGACATGGCGAAGCTGAACAAGGATAACCCGGCCTCGTCGCCGATAGCGGTTTTTGACTGCGATCTGGCTTCCTCTGTCCGCACGACGCAATTCGCGAAGGTCTGGCCGGATAACTTCTTTCAGGCGGGGATCGCAGAGCACCACACGAGCGCTATGGCGGGCGCGGTATCGACGCAGGGGGTGGTTTCCTTCTGGTCTGACTTCGCGGCGTTCGGGACCGACGAGGCGTATAACCAGAACCGCCTCAACGACATCAACGGCTCGAACCTCAAGCTCATCCTGACGCATGCGGGCGCCGACGTCGGCGAAGACGGGAGAACCCATCAGTGCATAGATTACGTGGCCAACTTCAGAAGCCTCTACGGCTTCCGTGTGATCGTGCCGGCCGACCCCAACGAGACCGACCGCGCGATACGCTACGCGGCTTCGCACGAAGGCAACTATCTCGTTGCTATGGGCCGCTCGAAGCTCCTTCCCGTGGCGGGCGCCGACGGCAAGCCGCTCTTCGCGGGCGACTACAAGTTCGAGTACGGCAAGGCGACCTTCATTCGCGAAGGTAGCGACGTATGCATTATCTCCATGGGGATGATGATCCCGCGCGCGCTCAAGGTCCACGAGATACTCAAGGCCAGGGGCATCTCGGCGGCGATTCTCAATATGTCGTCGCCGACCGCGTCGGATAACGCGGCACTCCGCAAAGCGGCATCCGCGAAGATCGTTGCGACATACGAGGACCATTGCGTGCGCACTGGGCTCGGGGCCGTGGTGACGGAGTGGCTCGACGAGCACGGGCTAACACCGTGCCTGCTGCGATTCGGCATCCCGCGTTACCCGTCATCGGGCGAGCCGGACGAGCTCTTCAGGCTCCTCGGCATCGATCCCGAGACCGTTGCGGAACTTATTGAACAGAATTTGAAAACTGCGAAATAGCCCTTTTGTGCTTTGACGCCAAACCGGACGAGGAGCGATTGACATGAAAGTCATGGTGGTCGGCGGCGGCGGCCGTGAACACGCGCTTGTGTGGAAGATCGCGCAGTCCAAGGACGTGACGAAGGTCTACTGCGCCCCCGGCAACGCCGGCATAGCGCGCGAAGCCGAGATCGTCGCCATCGCAGACGACGATATCTCTTCGCTCCTCACGTTTGCGAAGGACAACAAGATCGACGTAACCGTGGTCGGTCCCGAGGTGCCGCTCGTCGCGGGCATCGTGGACAGGTTCGCGAAAGAGGGCCTCAAGATCTTCGGTCCGCGCCAGCAGGCAGCCAATCTCGAAGGCTCCAAGTCCTACGCCAAGATGCTCATGAGAAGCATGGGTGTCCCGACCGCGCGCTTTAAGATAGTAAGCGACATGTCCTCGGCCAAGGACTACGTCGAATCCATCGGCGCGCCGGTCGTCGTCAAGGCCGTGGGCCTTGCGGCAGGCAAGGGCGTAAGCGTCTGCAAGACGGTCGAAGAGGCCCACCAGGCGATCGACCTCATGATGAAGGAGCGCATATTCGGCGAAGCCGGCGACAGCGTCGTCATCGAGGAGTTTCTTGAAGGCGAAGAGACCTCTATCCTCGCATTCATGGACGGCCACGCGATCTACTCCCTCGATTCGAGCCAGGACCACAAGGCCGTGTTCGACGGCGACACCGGTCCCAACACCGGCGGAATGGGCGCTTACTCGCCCGCGCCCGTTGTCACCGACAGGCTCATGCGGCAAGTAGAGCGCGACGTGCTCGTGCCCATCGCCCACGCGGCCAACCGGGACGGTTGCCCCTACAAGGGAATCCTCTACGCAGGGCTCATGATAACGGAGGAAGGCCCCAAGGTCCTGGAGTTCAACGTCCGCTTCGGCGACCCCGAGACCCAGCCCATACTCATGCGCCTCAACAGCGACATCATGGAGCCGATCCTCGCTTGCATCGACGGCACGCTCGAAAACGTTCTCCTCCAGTGGGACCCGCGCCCGGCGGTCTGCGTCGTCATGGCCTCGGGCGGCTACCCGGGCAAGTACGAGAAGGGCAAAGAGATAACCGGAATCGAGGGAGCCGAGAAGCTCGGCGATGTGAAAGTGTTCCATGCCGGCACGAAAATGGCCGGCGGCAAGCTCGTTACAAACGGCGGCCGCGTCCTTGGCGTCACCGCCCTCGGCGACACGATCCTCGATGCCAAGACCCACGCGTACGAAGCGGTTAGCAGGATTCACTTCGATGGCATGCACTACCGCCGCGATATCGCCGACAAGGCCATCAAGCGATAGTCGCCGCAGCGGCTAAGGGGCAATCGCGTTGCCTTTTCATGTCGCATGCCCGGATTGGTGTCTGTCATAACTCTATTGGCAGCCATGGCTTGCGCTCTTGCAGGCCAAGGGCCGAACCTCGCGCCTTGTCAAATTGTCTCTGCTCTAGGCAACGGCATTTTGAGCCACCTGGAGGCACATGCAATGCATACTCGCCTTATCGCCGCGGCGGTCCCTGTCTGTGTCAGCATCTTTTTGGTGACTGCCTTTCTGTTTGTCTATTCAGCCAATGCAGACGAACGGCCGTCGTTGCCGCGTCTGTCGACCTGGTGCACCTGCGTTCTTGCCGACGCAGCGGCTGCCGGCATCGTCGGTCCGTCGGATGGAGATACGGAAATCCATCCTGCCGGCGAGCCGCCTTCGCGCAAATGGCTCTCCTACCTCGGCCCGTGGCTTCTGGCGGGACTGCTTCTTGCCATCGCGCTTGCCATCGCCGGAGTTTGGCTCGTCTTCAGATTGGAGGGGACGCACCGGCTGGAAGACCGGGGGCTTGGCGTGACGCCCGAGGCGGATACAATACTCGCCAAGTACAATGCCGCTAAAAGAGGCCGCCAGCGATGGAAGGGAAAAATGTGAGCCGGGACGTCACCGAGAAAGACCGCGCAAGAGCGCAACGCTGCATAGAATGCCTCGTATGCAAGCGTGCTCGTCTGAAACAGAGCGGGCTTGCCTACTGGCTGGTAAGGATTGTCGAAGGCAGGGTGTGCCCCTGGTGCGCCGCCTACGAAAGGGTTTACGGCCGCAAGGCTCACGAGCCGGCTGAACAGCAGCCGTAGCGCGGCTTCTACTTCGGCGAGATCGCCACCATCGTCAGATCATCGAAGGCCTTGTTGAGACCCACGAAATCGGCGGTAGCCGCAAGCACCGCATCGACGACGCTTTTCGCGCCGGCGGGGGCCGCGGCGACCGTGGCCATAAGCCTTTCCTGCCCGAACGTGGCTCCCGAGCTGTCCGAAGCGTCAGTTACGCCGTCGGTATAGAAGAGCAGCGTATCGCCAATCTCCAGGCGAAGGCTCGTGTCTTCATACTCTCCGTTATCGACGACCCCCAGCGGGAAGCCTTTGCTGAGGCTTATGAACTGGACCTGGCCGTCGGCGCGCTTGACGATCGCCGGGTTGTGGCCGGCATCGGAAATGATTGCCTCGCGAGTCGCCGGATCGAAGTAGCATGCAAGCGAGGTCACAAACATCTCCGGCGCGATGGCGCGCAGCATCATTGCGTTGACCATCGCGAGCATGGCGCCGGGGAGCTTCTGAATTCCTGCTGCGACGCGCATCTCGCTTATCGTCTTGGCCATGAGGAGCGCGGCGGGTATGCCTTTGCCGCTCACGTCGCCGATGGCTAAGAGCAACCTTCCGTCGGGAAGATCCGCGACGTCGTAGAAATCCCCGCCGACCTGATGCGCGTAGGCATAGTGGCAGGCAAGCTCCACGCGCTCCTGATCGGGCAGATGGCGTGGGAGGAAGCTCTTCTGCACCGTCTGGGCGATAGTAAGCTCCTGCTCAAACCTCTGGCGGCGCAGCAGCGTTTCATGCAGTCTCGCGTTCGCGATGGCGACCGAGATGCCTGCGGCTGCCAGCCCCCCGAAAAGCGACAGGTCGTCCGGCGAGAACGGCGCTCGCATGCGTGTCGTATCCACGTGAATGACGCCCAGGATCTCGTCCGCAAAGGAGAGTGGAGCCGCCATGAGGCTTCTCATGCCGTGCGTGATAATCGAGCGCCCGCTGCCGAGGCGCGTGTCCTCCAGCGGGTTGTTTGAGAGGATCGCCTGCTTCTTCTGGATAACCGCCTCAAGCACCGTGCTCGAGACGGTGATTTCGGGCGTCGCCAATGTCGTGCGCGACGCCGCGGGGCGCAGGATGTGATTGTCGTCATAGAGCATTATGAAGCCGCGCTCGCACTGCGGGAATATCTCGAAGAGGAGCTCGAGCGTCCTGTCGAGAAGCGCCGCAAGGTCCAGCGTGGAGCGTATGGCTTCGCTGAAGCGCGTCATCGTGAGGAGTTTCTGGTGGAGGTCCTGAAGCTGATCGACGTTCCTGAGCGCGGTGCTGTCGCGCATGATCGTCTCAACGGCTTCCTGTGGATTGAGCACCGCGGACCTGTGCGTCTCCTCGCTTACGATGGAGATCTTCGTCTGGCTCTCGACGGGCTCCGCCTTGAACGTGATGACTGTGTGGGAGAGCTTGATCGTGTCATGGTTGGAGAGCTTCGCGCGGCTGATCTCTTTGCCGTTTACGTATGTTCCGTTGGAGCTGCCGAGATCCTCTATGTAGTAGCCGTCGCTGCAAAGGAGGATCATCGCGTGGTGCCGGCTGACGGTATCGTCCTCGATCTGGAAGTCGCAGTCGGCGTAGCGGCCGAGCACCGCCCGTTCGGTGAGCTTAAAACTCTTGCCTTCGTCCGGCCCTGCGATTATGAGCAGTTCCGCCATCGCGCCTCCCCCAATCAGCCGCGCGCATTCTATACCAAAGCGACCGGAATACAAAGAGAAACTCGGCATTCTTGATTTGGGCGAGCCGATGTTTATAGTTCTCTTTGCTGGAAAGACCTCCTTTGGGTGAGATTCATGTTTGAAGCCGTCATAGCCGATCCGCTCAGCGCTGCGATTGTGCGCGAAATGACATCAAAACTCGCCGCAGGGCGCGGCAGCCTGGCCGGCGATATGAACTCGGCCACGCGCAGGGTGTTCGCTTCGCCTGGCCTCTTCCTGCCGCACCTCCACGCAGAGACAGGCGGCGGCGTCAACGACCTCGCCGCGGCGGGCGTAACGTCGTGGACGCTTGCGGTCTTCGGTGCGGACTTCGCGGCGCTCAGCGGCGAAATAGCGAAGCTCGCGCGCTTGCCGCTCGCGTCGGCGCCGGGCTTCCGCGGCGTCTTCGTCGAAGGCCCTTTCATATCCGTTGCGGGCGCCGAAGACTTCGACATCCGCGCTCTTGAAGCGTTTCTTGACGGCACGGCGCTTCCCATCGCGGCCCTCGCGTTCGCTCCTGAAAGGATCGACCCCGCCTCGCTGCTGCCGCTTCTTGACGAGAAAGACGTGTGCGGCGTGGTCGCGCACACCAAAGCGGATCTGGACACCTGCAAGGTTGCTTTCGACAGCGGGGCATCCGGCCTGTCGCTGCCTTTCGTCGCCACGCCGACGCTTCATCACAGGAGCCCGGGGCCCCTTGGCGCCGCCGCGGAGGCATCAGCGCGCTGCGAAGTGCCGGTGGGCATGCCGGGTTTTACAGCGCAGATGGGCGCGTTTGTTGCGTCGGTGTTCAAGGAGCGCGCAGAGGCGATTTATCATCCCCTGTCACACCCGGGGCCGATTCCGGCCGGCGCACTGCCGGCCGACTTTGCCCGCCGCGCGGCGCGCGCGATGGGCCTTGGCGCCGCGGAGTTCCTCAGCCTCTACATCGGCGGCACTTCCGCGCGGGACAGCTTTGTTCTCTTTGACGAGGAGCTCAACGTCCTCGCTACGGTTATCTGCGGCAAGACCGCCTTCGAAGGATAGCATGTCGGAATTCTTAACCATACTCAAGGACATCATCCTTCCCATATTCGTGCTGGTGGGGGTGGGAGCGTTTCTGGAGAAGCGCTTCAAGCTCGATATCACAACGATGTCGAAGCTGAATTTCTACGTCTTCGTGCCGGCCTTGCTCTTCACCGCGCTTGTCGAGTCAAAGCTCCCCTTTGACAAACTTGCCCTTGTCGCGGGCTTCCAGCTCGTGCTCATACTCGTGCTCCTGGCGCTTAACGTCGGCGTACTCAAGTCCATGAGCATCACCGGCGGTCTCGCGGCGGCGTTTCTCATGTCCACCGCATTCTGCAATTCAGGCAACTTCGGACTGCCGCTTGTGCAGCTTGCGTTCCCCGAGGACCCCGTTTCCGCCGCGAGCTACCAGGCCATCACGATAATGGTGCAGAACCTCTCCACTTTCACCATCGGCATGATAATCGTGGCACACGGCAGGGCGAGGATAGTCGAGTCGCTAAGGGAAACGCTGCGGCTGCCGTTTGTCTACGTCATCGCGGCCGCGCTCATCCTCAAGCGTTTCCATGTCCCCGTCATGGAGTCCGCGTGGCTGTGGAATCCTATCAAGTTCGCAAGCGACGGCCTTGTGCCCATAGCGCTCCTGACGCTCGGAGTCCAGATCGCCAAGACACCCAAGGTCAAACACGTGGGGCTTCTGTCGCTCGCTAATTTCATGCGCCTTGCCGCCGCGCCGCTTGTGGCGTTTGCCCTGGTCCGGCTCGGGATCCTCGTCGGCGTGTCGGGGCTTGATGGCATGCTCGGCAGACTCGTCGTCATCGCCGCCGCCGGGCCCTCCGCCGTCAACACCGTTCTCATAAGCCTGGAATACAAGAACGAGCCTGATTTCTCCGCGTCAGCGGTCTTCTACAGCACGCTCTTCTCGGCAATTGGCGTAGCCATAACGATATTCCTTGTAAGGCATTTCATGTAGGGGGTCCCAATGCTCAAGATCCGTACTATCACCCTTCTCGTGTTTGCAGTGCTTGCAGTTTCTTCCTGCTTGGCAGCCGCGCCAGCGGGGAAAGACGCCCCGGTCAAGATTGTCTGCTTCGGCGACAGCATCACGGAAGGGTATCTCCTCTCGCGCCCGGCGGAGGAGTCATGGCCGGGCGTTCTCGCGCGGCTACTCGACGCCAGAGACGGCAAAGGCAAATTCCAGGTCGTCAACGCCGGCATCTCGGGACAGGACACGCGCCAGGGCCTGAAGCGCCTTGACGCGCTTCTTGCTTCGGAGAAGCCTGACTGGATCCTCATGGAGTATGGCACCAACGACCTCTGGTCGTCGCGTCATATGACTCCCTCCGACACCGAGAAGAACCTGAAGGAGATGATCACCCGCATGAAGGCCGCCAACGTGCGCGTCATCATCGCGACGCTTCCGCCCGTGGGCGACATGGAACGCGAGGTGGCCGAGCGTAACGAGGCCATAAGGAGAGTCGCCGCGGACACCGGCACGCCTCTTGTCGACATCAATGCCTTCGTCGAGGAGAAGCTCACAGCCGCCGGCGGGCGCGATAAGAAGTCGTCGTGGGAGAAACTCTACACGCTGGAGGATTCGTTTCTGCATCCCAACGCGTCTCTGGCCGCGATGCTTGCAGAGAGATGGCTTATTGCATTTGATGCGGCGACGGCACAAGGCGCTGCAAAGCCCACGGTGGACTCAACCCATTAGGCGTCTTCGCCGGCAGGACCTGTAATCGCCGCGATTGGAAGCACCACGGTGAACGTCGTGCCGCTGCCAACTTCGCTCTCGACACTGATAGTCCCGTGCCAGCGTTCCACGATGCGCTTCACGATGGCAAGCCCGAGCCCGGTGCCGTGGCTTATTGCCGCCTTCGCATTAGGCGCGCGATAGAACTCGTCAAAGATATGCTCTCGGGCATCCGCGGGAATGCCTATGCCCGTGTCGGAAACGCTTATCCTCACCTGGCCGCTGACAAGCTCTGCGCGCAACGTCACGGCACCGCCTTCAGGCGTGTAGTTGATGGCATTGTCGAGAAGGTTATTGAACACCTGCCTGAGGTCGTCCGGTCCGGCGAGAACGATGCAATGCTCGGGAGGCGGCTGGATTTCGAGGCGCACCTTCTTGGCCTCGGCGCGCGGCCTGTAGAACGCCTCGAGCTCCTCCACGATCCGGCATCCGTCGACGCGCTCTTCCTGAGGGACGGCCGCCGCTGGCGCGTCCTTGAGCCTGGACAGCGTGAGGAGGTCATTGACCATGGCGATCATGAGGTCCGTGCGCCCGCGAGCCCGCGAGAGCATCTCGGACTGTCGCGCGGGGTCCTTCGCAAAGCCTTCGATGACAACGTCGAGAAGACTTCGCATCGCGGAGAGTGGCGAGCGAAGCTGGTGAGCCGCAGTGCGAAGAAAGTCGCTCTTGGTCGCTTCGAGAGCGCGTATCTTCTCATATGCTTCCTGAAGCTCGAGGGTGCCTCTCTCAAGGCTCGTGGTCGTGCTGATGAGCTCTCTCGTCCTCGCGCGCATCCGCTCGACTATGTCGCCGGCGAAGTACACGGCTAAGTACATTGTTGTCGCAAAGACGGTGAGCACGGCGAAGATGTAGGCCGAATCCTCATAGAGGGCTACAGGGCTGTTCCATAGCGGAAAGTGCCGCAGCACTCCAAAGCGCTCCGCGAGCACGAGCGAGAAGAAGAGCGCTACGGCGAAAGACGCGATATGAAAGCTCGCCTCGCGCGAGAGCAATATGCTTGCGATGACCATATGAAAGACGAAATACAGGAAGAACGGATTCTCCACTCCACCCGAGAAGTGCAGAAACGCGGTAAGAGCAGCGAGGTCGATTACTATCTGGCTGACCGCAAGCCTCGTCGCGCGCGCCATGTCACGGTCGACGTTATTCGTGGGCGGCGATGGCCTTGTAATGACGTACAGGACGGCATTATAGATAGCGAGAAACGCGGCCAAGGAGTAGAGCACAACGGCAGGGACGGGCATCTTGAACACATACACAGCGAGGCTTGTCGCGCCGACGAGCCCGAGCGCCGCAAGCCATCTCAGGCGTATGAGCCACCTGTTGCGCTCGACCAACTCGTTAAGACGCGCCGTAGCCGCCCGCTCCGCGCCTTCTTCCGGCGCGATGCCTACCGCGAAGCAGTAGAACGGACTTCCTTGAGGCCTGTCGCCGCTGGATTCAGCCGCCATCGCGTCTTCCTCCGCCACCGTGGGGATTGTCGCAGGATGGCAGACTGATGTCAAGGTGGCAGAGCGACGCGGCTACGTACCGGTAGCTTTCTCACAGGGTCTTGGAGGACTTGCCTCGCTCTCCTCTCCGTTCTCATCAAAGAACCTGTTCATTCTCGAGTATTTCCTCATATACCACTCGTAGATCTGCCGTTCGCTCATGCTGCGGAAGCGGATGGTCTGTTTGACCCGCTGGAACGGGATGTCGACGAACCTGCGGAAGGCCGTGAGCAGAGGATAGTTGCGTCGCAGGGCCTTGGTCGACCTGTAGTAGGTCGAATACGGCTCTCTGTACTTCCACCGGGCGAACTGCAATTCGTCGGCCGACATGTGCCGTGTGCGCACGTTGGCCCAGAAGCCGTTGTACTGGCTGAAATTGTCCGGGTTTGTCACGAGCCCCTCGGCCATGAGCTCCTCGCGAAGCTGCGTCTTGGGGTAGGGGGTGAGGATGAGATCCGCGTTGAGGTCCACATCGAGGTCGCGGAAGCCCTCATAGTTCTCCCGGATGGTTTCCTCGGTATCGTCAGGGTTGCCGACGATCATCAATGGAAACGCCAGGCATCTGCGCGCATCAGGTGAGATTGCAATAGCGTGCAACGGAGAAGGCGTTCGGCCTACCTCTCCGCGCAGCGCAAAGCGACGGCGGTGACCAGCGACAGGAAGCCCGTCCCTATGAGACAGATGGATACTACTGTTAGGATCTGCTCGACACGAGGGGTCATCCATCGCCCGAACGGGCGATACATCTGAAATGCCATCCACGCGATGCCTCCCCGGATCGCGGGCTCTATCGGTTTGATAAACGAAAACAGGTCCGCTGCAGAGAGACTTTCCCTTGCTGCGTCCTCGCCCTGCCGGGCGTCTTTCCCGGCCTGTTTCGCGGATTCCTGCGCAAGCACGCTTCGCTGAGCGTCTCTCGGGGGGCTATCCGCCTTTTCGGACAGCTCCTCTTTGACCAGCGCGCGGATCTTCTCCTTATCCGCTCCGAACACCTCGTCAAGCACCTGCTGTCCGACCTCTTTGCTTCTGGCAATCAGCTCCTCGCGGATATTCTCTTCCTGTTCGGATTCGCTTTCATCAGTCGTCTCGGCCTGCTCTGCATTCTTCGCCTCTTTCGGAGCATCACCGGCCTTCTCGGGCTCCGCCGGCGCGGCAAGAAGGTCGGTAGCCCGTTCTTCGTCGGCTCCGCCGGACACTCCGCCGCGATCCTCCGGGTCGTCCTTCTTCTTTCGCTGCTCGCCTCGCCCGGCCGAAGCTATGACGGCCGTGCCGCTCGTATCATTGCCGGAACCCGACGGGGCCTTGGGATCAAGAGTCTCCTTGAGTATTTCGCTTACAAGCTCGTCGGCCGATACCATCTCCTCGTCATTTGCCGTCTCGTCGAATGCGCCCTCCAGATTGCCCCCGGCCGGCTTCTCGGCCTCTTCAGCCGCTTCCTCTTCTTCTCTGGCAGCCGGCTCTTCCAGCACCTCAGCGCCCGGCTCCTCAGACTCCACGGCCGCCGGTTCTTCGAACTCGTCAGCCGACGGCTCTTCGAAAGTCTCGGCAGCCGGCTCCTCGAATCCCTTGGCAGCAAACTCTTCATTCTCCTGAACAACCGGCTCTTCGTCCTTCTTCGCTCGCTCCTTGGCCTTCTCAGGGGCTGCTTTCTTCTTGGCCTGCGTCGCGCCTTGGGGCCTGGGCTCAGGCCTCACAATCTCAACAGCAGCCTCGCTCAGGATATCCGAAACCCCCGCGGACGTATCCCCCGCCTTTGCCCCAGCCTTTCCCTCGGGCTTCTCCACCGGCCCGAGCTTATCGAGGTCGCTCAGAATCCTCGACAGCAGATCGTTGGTGTCGAAGGTATCGACAGAGAATGCCCTCTCATCCGCATCGGCAAGCACCGCCGCCGCGCCGGTGAAATCGAGCTCCACTTGATTCATCCCGTCGCCCTCTTCGGAAGCCCTGGGCGCGGCCTCGGGAGCGCCGGAAGTCTCTTCCCCCGCGTCAGCGGATCCGGCCAGAAGCTCGTCGACTTCCCGCGCGGCTGAGTCGGCTATGCGAGCTGCCTCGCGCGCCTCGCGCTCTCCCCCTTCGATGTTTAGGGCTTCCTTCTCCGCCGAGGTAAGCGTCTCGCCGAGGGCGTCCATCGCTTTGTTCTTTGGCCTGTGGGCCGTCCGCTCGACGTCGTTCTTCGTTTCAGCGCTGTCATTGTCGTCCGCCTCGACGGCCTGCCCCCCGGAGGCCGGCGCTTCTTCCTCTTTCTCCGGTTCCTGCTTCTCCACCGGCTTAGAGGGAGTTGCGCGGACGGGAGCCTTCTTCGTCTTGCTGACGCCGGCTTTGGGCGTTACGTCTGAAAGGTCTTCCCCGCCGACTGTGTCCCTGGGACCTTCGGCCGCCTCCGTTGCATCTATCGCGGCGGCGGCTGTGTTGATGGACTCTTCGGCCGCTTCCTCCATGGCATCGACCGAGGCAAGGGCCTCCTTTTCCGCGCCCGACAGGGCATCACTCATGTCGGGCGCCTCGACGACATGTGAAGGCGCGCCCTCCTTTTCCTCCAGCTCGGCTTGGGCGCTGTCGTATGAAATAGGGGATGCTTCTTCCTCGGCCGCACAGGCAGATGCCTCAGGGATATCCCCGGGGTTCAGTTGCCCGAACTCCGCAAGCAGCCTGTCGACCTCGTCCATGAAGGAATTGTCGAGGCCTTCTGCAGAACCCGCTGCGGCCCCGCTCTGCTCCTCCGCGGCCGCGGCAGATTCACTGTCTGCTCCGTCAGCTACCTTCTGCTTGAGGGTGTCGTCGATGACCTGTCCCAAGCTATCCGCTTCGCTCGCGTCTGCTATGGTTCCGGCGTCTTTCAGCGCTTTCTCATCGAGACCGACTGAGGCGAGAAGGTCATCGGCCGAAAGGGCGTCGATCCCTTCCAAGGGATTATCGATCGGCTCCTTATCCGAAACGGCCGTGGCCTGAGGCGCGTACTCTGTGAGAACCTGCTTTGGCTCGGCAAATATCTCTTCAGGCACGCTGGCTGCTGCGTCGTCGAGTTTCTCGTTCCCGGCGGGGAAGGGGTGCGCTGCCTCGGAAACCTTCGCGCGAATGTCTTCCAAAGACGCAGCCCGCTCCTGCATCGCGACGCCCGCGGCCCTCTCGTCCGCGGCGCCCGCTGCCGATGTGGGAATGAGAGGATGTCCCAGCTGAGCGTCGGCCAGCTGCATGATTTTCTTGAACTTGATCATCGATCCGCCGTGCTACGCTATTGCCATCCGGCTCTGGATGTCTTCGAGCCCCGAATCAATCGACTCGACGTCGACGGTCTTCTTCTCCTCGCCGTACGCGGCGAGGAGCGCAAGGTCCGCCGCGGTGTTCACGAGGCGCGGCAGACCCTTCGACCACTCATAGAGCCTCTCGATAGCCCCAGGCTCGAAAATGCCCCCCTGGCCGCCAGCGACCGAGAGCCTGTGCGCGACATAAGCGCCCGTCTCCTCCAAGGTCAGCGACGGCAACTCCGCAACTATCTCTATCTTCTGCTTCAGGCTCGGACAGCCGTTCATCACGTCGCGAAGCGTCCCTTCGCCGCCCATTACCACCGAGAACAGCGGGCTTTGTCCCTCGGCGAGATTGAGAATAAGGTTGATCTCCTCCAGCGTCTCACCGCTGCCTATGGCCTGCGCCTCGTCGATGAGGAGATACGTCCGCGTGTTCTGTGAAGCGTTCTCGGCGGCGAAGTGCGTTAGGAGGGCCAATGCCTGCGACTTTGTGAGGCCGCAATCGTCGTGGCCGTATAGGGTTAGGACATATTCAAGAAACTCCGTCGGCGACAGGCATGGGTTTGGCACCGTCGCTACGATATCGCCGCGCCGCCTTATATCCCGCGCAAGAAGAGCGAACAGATACGACTTTCCCACGCCTGACGGCCCGGTCAGCACCGCGAACCGCTTACCGTCGGCCGCCCAGTAGCGCATCCGCGCGAGGGCCTCGTCGTACCCCTCCCACATGAATGCAAACGTCAGGTCAAGGTCGTTTTTGAAGGGCTTTTTGGTCAGATTCCAGTGCGCTTCGTACATAGCGGCCTACAATCGACAGGGACTACCCTTATCGCAACGCCTTTTGCAGCGCGCGACGCCCATTGTACAATATAATCCTTCGGTCAAAAGAGTTACGTTGGGCAAACGTCACCCGGTAGTGTATCGGCAGGGGCTGGTCAGAATGTCCACTTTTTGGGCGTGGGAGCGCATATGAGGCGATCGAGGACCCACCATCAACCGTGCATGAGTGAGCGTGGAGAGGCGGAGAGGACAGCGGGTGACGCGGCGGGGAGCGATCGCTTCTTCATCGACTCGCTACCGCTCGGCGAAGGCGTCTTCGAACTCTCCGGCACGGAGGCGGCGCACGCGGCGGGCAGCCGCAGGCTGCGTGAGGGCGATTCCATAACTCTTTTCGACGGAAGCGGTTGGGACCTTATCGCGCGAATTGTCAAAGCTTCGCCGAAGTCTCTTACCCTCGAATCGGCCTCCCGAATCCACGTTGGCCCGCCCACCGCCGTCCCAATCGCCTGTATGACGGCGCTTCCCAAAGGGGCGCGCGATGACACGCTCATATCACTATGTGCTCAGATGGGCATTTCGCGCGTAATACCCGTGGAATTCGCGCGATCAGTGGTGCATGCAACCGAGCATTGGGACAGACGAAAGGAGCGTTTCCGCCGCCTCGCGATCGAGGCCGCAAAGCAGAGCGGCGCGTCGACTGTCATGGAAGTCGTTGAGCCAACAACGTTTGCGAATGCTCTGAGGGCGTCGTCCGGCCTCAAGCTCCTTGGTGTCCCCCAAGCCCCCCATGGGATCATCGCCGCCCTCGAAAGCGCCTGGCCCTTCGCGGATGTCGCTTTCCTCGTCGGCGCGGAAGGCGGAATGACGGATTCGGAAGTGACCGAAGCGGTTGCTGCGGGCTGGCAGGCGGTGCGGATTTCGACGACGATCCTCAGGGTCGAGACAGCATGCGTCGCGTTCGCGTCAGTGATCGCCGCGTTTCTGGCGGGGCGGGGAAAGGCGTAACAGCGCGGCAATTGAGGCGCAGTTACAATCACTCCATGCGTTTACTCTGCGTGCCCGTCAGCTTGAATGTCTTCACCACTGATTCGAACACGCTCTGACACCTCTCAAACTCATCCGTCTTGGCTTCGCACTTTATGACATACAGCGTGTCGCCGGCTATGGTGACGTACCATGCATCCTTAACCGCATGGAAGCCGTCGCTCCCGGTGAGGAGTATCCGCCGCGCATCGCAGTCGGCCAGTTTGAGCGGTTCTGTCTTCAGTACTGCGATCTTTTCGGGTTTCTTCGCTGTGCGCGTCAGATCTTCGGCGCACCCGTCAAGCGTCTCGCCTTTTCGTAACCGCCGTGCGGTAACGCTGATATCTTTCTGGTAGTCGTCCCTCGCGCCCTCACAAGGGCATGTGAACGTTTTCGTGTTGGCTTCTTCGCTCTGCGCCCAATCAGCGGGACACGTGATGGAGTAGCCATAGCGCTTGTCTGTGTATATCGGTGGGAGTCTCTCAGTGACGGGCTCGAACCTGACCGATCGGACTGCGGCCATGACAGCGCTCTCATTCGCAGTGAACCGGTCCTCGGGGGCAACGAACACTATCATGACCGCAAGCTTCCCTTGGGTGGTGCAGATGAGGAGGGTCTTTCCCCTCTTCGCATTTGCCGAATGACTGAAGACCAAGGACTTAGCTCTGTTGCCATCTATCGTAAGACTGCCGGCGTCGGTTGATTCTACGGTCGGAAGCTTCTGTGCCATATGAGACGCCATGATCGAGCTGAATGCGTCAAGGTCCGGCCTGACTGTGTACCATTGCGCGGCGATCACCAAGAGCATGTCTGGAGCGCCACCTGAGGTGGATGGACCTTCCATGCTCAGTCCGCCGCCGACAGGAAAGCCGGAGGACATGCTCCAGCCCTTTGGGATGACGATCGAATATCCGTTTCTCTTGTCGTGCCAGCGGCCAGTGCCTTTGTCGACGGCAGTCGCGGCGACGGCTGCTGAATCCTGCCGGTCGCTGAAGCTGAAGCTATCCTTGACTTTTGCGAATACGGGGCTGTACCTCCCGAACCTGTCCTCGGCGCAGTTGCAGGTGATGACGAATACCCGGGAGCCGCAGTGGACTATGAAAGCGGTGTTCTTCAGCTTAACAAGGCCTGCCGACATAAGGTAGATGACGCGTCTGGCGTCGCGACCATCTATCTTGAGGGCCGCCGTATCCACCACCCGAGCGTTGTAGTTCTTGGGAAAGAGTCTTGTGAACTCTTTTGCCTCAAGGTCAAGCTTCGGCGATCCCGGAGAATCCATGACAATAACGTTGACGTTCTCTCTGAAAGTGTCTTTGACATCTTCCGATTTGCTCATTGCCTGGACAACGACCGATTCGGTGTTTGGCTCGCTTATTGTCCAACCGTCGGGGAAGACGACCGAGAACGCGTCATCGGGACTTGTATATTTCACAGCCTCGGGCTTGGGAGACGGCGGCGTTTCGAACTTGAATGATTCGGAGATGTGTTCGAATATGCTCTCGTAATCTTCGTAGAAATCAGGCGCTGTTGCGCAGAAAACCGCCGCGAGCCGCTTGTCCTTGACTACGCAGACCATGACCCCTTTCAGCATGCGCCCTTCCTTTGAACAGGTGAGGGTGCCGTACTTGCCAATCTCGGAGCCAACTATGAGTGGTCCCGAGTCAATCGTTTTGAGATCCTGCAACTCCTCGGATACTCCCTCGACAATCTCTTTGTAAGCTTCGTTGAGCGTTACCTTACTTTCAAACACCATGATGCTGACGACGATGATAGCTTTCGCACCGCCATCTTCGCGTTTCTCGGGGCTTGACGCTGTCATCGCTACGTTGATGTCATCAGAGGGCTCCACCGTCCATCCCTGCGGCAGCTCTATCGAGAATTCGTTCTCCTTGTCCACGTATCTTGCGGGCGCCTTGCCTTGACCCGCCAGGGCCGGAACGCAGCAGAGCGCGACAAGCACAGCGACGGCGACTGATCCCCCGGTAACGCGCGTCATACAGGTGCCCCCTTGTTTGTGAAGGACATGCCACACGAGAACAAATAGGCCGGCCCCCGCCGAGAGACGAAACGGTGCCGGGGATTGCCCTCAGTGCCGCCAAGCCTACTTCGGCGCGCCTTTCGCGCTCACTGGTTGAGATCTCGTCAGCGCGAAGCTCTTGACCATCCCGTCGAACTTGCTTTGATACTTCTCGAACTTGTCTACCGCCGCCCTGCAGGTGATTATGTAGAGCGTATCGCCGCTCAGAACGAGGTACATGGCTTCCTTGACGTTAGCCCCTTCGTGTACCTGGGTGCAGAGGACGCGCCGGGCGTCGCGGTCGGCTATCTTCAGCGAATCGACAGTGAGGACGACACGGTCTTTGGGCGCCTTGGGATCGCTCCTGAACCGCTCTACATAAGTGTCGAGCGTTTCGGCGGTCGCCACACGCTTAGGCATTATCTCGACCTCTTCCTGAAAATCATCCTTGGCGTCTTCATAGGGGCACGTGAACGTCTTCTTATTACCGTCCTCGCTCTGCGCCCAATCGGCAGGGCCGGTTATCGAATAACCGAAGCGCTTGTCGGTATAGGCGGCCGGCAGTTTCTCCGTGACAGGTTCGAATTTGACAGACTTTACGGCGGCAATAACGGTCTCTTCGTTCGCGGCGTACCGGTCTTCGGTTGCGAAGAAGAACGCCCCGAGCGCCAGATGCCCCTTTGTGGTAAAGATGAAGAGGCTCTTTGCTCTCTGGGAGCCGACGCTGAGCCTGAATATGAACGACTTTGCCGGGTTGCCGTCTATGGTCAGGTTACTCGTCTCCACCTGTTCGCCGGGAGGCATGGTCTTCTTTGCGTTGGCGATCATCATAGCGCTGAAGGCATTGAGATCGGCAGGTACCGAATACCATTGAGGGAAGATGCCGAAACGCATGGCCGGCGATTTGCCTGACGCTGCGGCGGGGCCGTCGAGCGCGAGGCCCGCCCCTACGGGGCACTCGGAGGAAATGGTCCATCCCTCGGGAATGACTATCGAGAATCCGTTTCTCCTGTCATGCCAGCGGCCAGTGGCCTTATCGATTGCCGTGGCGACCGTCTCTGCATTGGAAGCAGCGAACTTGACGGTGCCTATTGCCTTCTCAAACACGGGCTTGTATTTCTCGAACTTGTCCGCTTCAGAAGAGCATGTGATGATATATGCCTTGGGACCACTACAGGTTATGTAGGAGATGTCCTTAAGCTTCATACCGCCTACGCTGGCCAGAAACACGATACTCCTTGCATCGCGGCCGCCAATCTTGAGTGAAGATATCCCTACCTGCTGAGCGTTGAGTTGTTTGGGCAACGCTCCGACATATTCCCTGGCAACCGGGTCAAGGTCCTGTGGTCCGGAGAGGGCGGTGGCAACAACGTTTATGCTCTCGCCGAACTTGTCCTGGGCATTCTCCAGACTGCTCATCGCCTGAACGAGGATCCCTGACACGCCCGGCTCGCTCACCGTCCATCCATCGGGAAAAGTAATGGAGAAGCCGCTGTCCGGACTTGTGTAGTTCGACGCGCCGGGCTTCGGCGCGGCCTGGGTTTCGAACTTGAACGAGCCGGTGGTCTCTTCGAACGCGCTCTCGTAACCGTCGTAGAATTCGGGCGTAGTGATGCAGCAGATCGACGCGGCGCGGTTGCCCTTGACCACGAAAACCGACACCCCTTTCATGGCGGTTCCGGCGGCGGAGCAGGTGTATATGAGATACTTGCCCGGCTCACCGCCAACGGTGATCGCCCCTGCGTCGACCTGCTGGAAATTCTGCACCTGTTTTGGCAGCGATGCGGCTACCTCATTGTAGACGGCATCGAGGTCGGCCTTGGTGTCAAACTTGCTGATACTTACGGTCAGGCTTACCTCCGGCATGCCGTTCTCGCGCTTCTTCGGGCTGGCGGCCAGGAGGGCAACGCCCTGCTGTTTGGCAGGAATTCCTGTCCAACCCTGCGGCAGGGTTATAGAGAAGCCTTGCTCCCTGTCCACGTACCTTGCGGTCCGGTCGGCATCGGCCGCGAAGGCCAACGCCGGGCAGAGCAAGAGAAGCATGGCGACGACTACGAATCCCCCCAGTGCGCGCGTCATAGGTACTCCTTCATTCACCAAGAAAGTGTGTTCAGCATGGAAGGCATCTTGCCCCTCATCGGGCGCATAGCATCCGGGAAGACGCAACATGCTACGCCGTCCCGCAAGCGCGATACAGGACCCTATAGGCCCACAGCCTTCACCGACGGCCGTGGCCGGCCGCGGGCGCGCCCCCGCCTGCCTGCGCGTTGAACTTGAGCGTATGCACAACCTTGTCGCAGAAGGAGTCGAAGCCCGCGAAGTCCTCAAGATCGAACGACCAGGTGATGACATATAGCTTCGCCCGGTCGCGGGTCAGGTAGATAATATGCGCGATGCGCGGCATGCCCGTGGTTGCGCAGCAGACCACGCGCCTTGCCTCATGCCCGTTTATCTTGAAGGGCACGATCTCGTCCAACTTGACCTTGAGCTCTTTGGGGAAGTCAGAGACGATTCTTTTCGCGGCGGCGTCGAGGCTGGAGTCTCCGTCCGCGACGGTTGCTACGGTGATGCTCTCTCTGAGCGTGTCCTTAGGATCGGACAGCGGGCTTATTGCCTGAACAATCGCGGACTGATCCGCCGGCTCGCTGATCGCCCAGCCGTTCGGAAAAGCGATCGAGAAAGTGTTATCCGGGCTTGTGTACTGCGAAGAGTCGCGCTTCAGTACAGCGGGCGCCTGGAATCTGAACGAGCCGGCCATCTTCTCGAACGCGCTCTCGTAACTGTCGTAAAGATCCAGCGCCGTCACACAAGTGATCGACACGGCGCGCTTAGTCCTGATGCAGAGAACAGAAACGCCTTTCATGGAGGTTCCGTCGGCCGAGAAGGTGTAGATAATGTATTTGCCTTCATCAGTTCCGACGGCGGCTTTCCCCGCAGCGACCTGCTTGTAACCCTGGAGCTGTTTCGACAGGGACGAGACCGTCTCTTCGCAGAACGAGGCGAGATCGATCTTGCCGGAGAACTTACTCACGCTGACGGTGAGATCGGCTTCCGGAGCGCCGTCCTCGCGCACCTTCGGGCTGGATGCCTTCAGAACTACGTCCTGCCGGCTGTCGGAGACCCTGGTCCAGCCCTCCGGCAGCGCTATAGAGAAGGCGTGTTCCTTGTCCACATACTGTGCGGGTCCTTGTGCCTCGTCTGCGAAAAGAGGCAGAGACAAGAACGCGGCGACTGCCGCGACAACTAAGGCTCCGCCACATAGGCGTGCCATGCCATATCTCCATCGCACAGAGCCCTTGGAACGCGCAGGTCAGCCATTCTAACCCCGGGGAGAGGCGAAGGAAAACGAAAAACGACGGACCGGCCTCTCACTTCGCGTTCTTTGCCGACGTCGCACCCTGCTTCTCACTTGCGCCGCCGTCGAATCTGAACGATTCCATGATCGCATCGAAGACCGGCTTGTATTTGTCGTACTTATCCTCGGCGCATGAGCAGGTGATAACGTAGCGAAGAGGGCCTGCCTTGGCGATGTAGGCCGTGTTCTTGAGCCTGTCTGAGCCGAAGGTGGCGGTGTAGACGATGCGCTTGGCGCTGCGGCCGCCTACCGCGACGGACTCCGTTTCGACAATCCTGGCATCAGACTCTTTCCTAAGGGCATCCACAGTATCTTTGGCCGCGCGGTCAAGATCGACCGAGGCGGGCTGCTCATGGACAATGATGTCCACGCGCTCCGGGAATGTGTCTTTGTTATCCTCAAGGGGGCTGGTTGCCCTTACGGCGGCGCCTTCGCCGGGCTCACTTACGGTCCAGTCGGAGGGAAACGCCACAGAGAAGCCGTACACTGCATTCGAGTAGGTTGTTGTCGCGCTCTTTACGGCGCCGCGAGGCAGGAATTGAAACGACTGGGTGATCTTCTCGAAGGTGCTCTCGTAGACGCTGTAAAGCGGCGCAAGGGCAGTGCAGGTGATAAGGAATTCCTTCGCGCCCCTTGTAACGAACACGGACACGCCCTTAACGGCGACGCCGCTTTCCGTGTAGGAAAACACAACGTATTTGCCTGGCTCTCCGTCAATCTTGATGGCGCCGGTGTCCGGCCTCTTCACGCCGGGCCGTTCCTCTTCGAGGGCTGCCACCTCCCTGTTGTAGAAGGTATCAAGATTGGCTTCGGCCGCGGACCTGGTGACTCTGATTGCGACGACCGCTTCCGGGAGTCCGTTCTCCTGCTTTCTGGGGCTTGGAACGGCCAGCACGTTCTCGCCCTTGCCGGGCACGCCTATCCAGCCGGGCGGCAGGCCTACAGAGAAGCCCGCTGTTTTGTCATGGTACCTGTTGCTTTCGCTAATCTCCGACGACAGCGCGGAGGCTGCCGCGAGCGAGGCAAGTACGACCGCCGCAAGGCATCCGCCAGTCAGCCGCGGCATATCACGCTCCTTTCGCCGTGGGGCCGTTCTCCATCACACTGTCAATTCTAACGTCAATGGAGCAAGACCGGTAAACGAAAAGACGGCGGCACGGCAGCGAGCAAGGGATCGCACCCGCCGGCCCCGACGAGAATTCGAGCATCTTTTCGGAACAGCGCAAGACTGCGCCGAGTCTCTGAATAAATCAGCATGCTCTTCCACTTGACTGGCGTCAGGGGGGACTGATTGAGGCTTCTGTGACAGTTCCCACTGCAATCTGCTGATTGCCCGGTCATTCACGTTCGGTTGCTGTGACAATTCCATCCTGCAAGGGAGGGCCGTTTCGTGAGAAAACACATCGTACTGCACCCGGTTCTGTTCGCGGTGTTTCCGGTGTTGTTCCTGCTGGCGCACAACGTGGGCGACTTTCCCGTGCTGGCGGCTGCGAAGCCGGCGGCGGTTGCCGTCGCGATCGCCTGCATACTCTGGGGGGGCTTGCGCCTGGTGGCCGGCACGTGGACTAAAGCCGCGCTCATAGTTTCACTGTTCATTCTGCTTGCGACTTCCTCGACGCATATCGCCGACAGATTGTGGCGCATGGATGCCACTATTGCCGGGGTGAACCTCATTGGCCCGCGCATGGTCGGCATCGCCTTGATTGCCATTGCCGTAGGGACCGCCGCTATGGTCGTCAGAACGAAACGGAACCTTGCAGGGGTGACAAAGGCGCTCAACGTCGTGTCGGCGTGCCTTCTCATCGCGCCGGTTTTCACGATAGCAAGGGCGCACGCGCGGGAATTCGGCAAGCGCCCCTTTGTTCAGATGGTTGCGGATCTCCCTGCGGCGTCAATAGCCACCAGGGCGCCGGCGCGGCGTCCGCATATCTTCTACATAGTGCTTGACGGGTACTCGAGGCCGGACAACATCGCGGCCATATACGGGCATGACGACTCCGACTTAACGAAATTTCTTGTCTCAAGAGGGTTCAAAGTGGCGCCGCACGCGACGACCAATTACGCCTTCACCTTCGCGTCGCTTGCCTCCACGCTCAATATGCGCTATCTCGACGATATGTCGTCCCCCGAAAACAAAAACACCAGAGCGCGCGACATCTCCATCGAGCTCGTGGCGCACAACAGGGTGCGGACTCTCCTCGCAGGCCAGGGGTACAAGCTCGTGTCTTTTCTGACGGGCTTCTACGCAACCGAGATCAAGGACGCGGACATGCTTCTGGGGGACCCCTGGCAGTTGGGCGAGTTTGAGGAGGGAATCCTCAGAACGGCGGTGGCCATGCCCGACAGCACCAAGGTATCGCAGGAGAGGAGGCGGGTGCTTTACGAGTTCGAGAAGCTACCGGAGCTCGCAAAATCACAAGAGCCTCTCTTTGTCATTGCCCACATCATGAGCCCGCACCCGCCGTACGTGTTTGGGAAGGACGGCGGACCATCGGGGATTCGCGAGTACTACTGGACGAGGACCGGAGATCGCCTGATAGGTCCCAGGCGCATCACGCGCTCACAGGACGAGCAATTCTATCGTGACCAAGTGTCGTTTGTAAATGAGAAGGCCGCGCGGGCCATTGACGGCATCCTGGCCAACTCGAAGGTGGATCCCATTATCATCGTTCAGGCGGACCACGGCCATTCGGCCTTTCTCGACCACAGGTCGATCGAAAACACGTACCTCGCCGACAGGATGTCGATTCTGGCCGCTTACCACCTGCCTTTGGGCGGGGACAGAGTCATCTATGACGCGATGACGCCCGTCAACTCCTTCCGCTTGATACTTAACTACTACTTTGGCACCAGCTTCGCGAAACTGCCGGACAGAAACTACTTCATCTTTCTGGAAGGGTCCGCGCGTTTTGTCGACGTTACCGCGAGAATAGGTTCTCCCGCCGACAGGGAAGTCTATGAGCGCCTTAGGAACAAGGACTATTTCGACATGCCCGGGGACAAGGCCGTCGCAATGGCCGCAAGTTCTTCAGCGGAATAACAGCGGGGCACTCTGGCAAGAGAGACTCGGAAGCTGCACGCCTGCTATGCTGTGCAACCCCGGCGACGTCGCTATTGACAACAGCGGCACTGCGCCTATAAAGGACATAGGCGCTAATGTCTCATGCCTGCAATGAAGAATGCCTTGTCAACATCACGAGGTCTCAATGCGACTGCAGGGACTTGTCCTCAACGTTCCCCCGGCCGAGCGCGCCGTCATGTCTATGCAGCCGGGCTCTGCCGCGAACAGACATCACAGGCCGGGCTCCAAACTGGACAGGACCCATGAAGCCGCTCAGGAAGTCGCCCGGCACAGGGCCTTGATCGAGTCGCTTACGACGCTGCACAAGGACGCGAGCCCCTACTGGGACTGGGACGAGATGCGTCTGGAGGGGCCACCGGCCAAGCCCGTATTGAGGCGCGAACGTCAGAACGCGGCGCTCAAGGCGCTGAAGCACTATCACCCCTCCATCCTGGACAAGCTGACAGGCAAAGCAAAAGAGAAACGCGCCGCACTGATCAAGGAATTCGACGAAGCGGAGCGATCGGACGCCCAGGCCAACAAGGTGCTCAAGGAGGAGTACGCGAGGACGCACGCGGAATGGAAACAGCGCGTGAGCCTGGCTTCGAGGGTGGTCGCGCGCGACTCGCGAGTGTACTACGACGCCCTGAAACTCGTGAATCCCTTCGGAAGGATCCCCGGGCTGGGACGGTCGGTGGGATTTTCGGTTGAGGACGGAAAACCCCTCCAGATGGAAATCGCGGTCTATAGCGAGGACGAGTTTCCAAGAGAGGTCAAGGTGCTTTCGAAGAGCGGTGCGGTGGCGACGAGGGAAATGCCGCCCACAACGCTCAGGGGCCTCCACGCCACGCACGTATGCTCGGCGGCGCTTCGCGCGGCGAGAGAAGTGTTCGCGCATCTGCCCGTCGACATGGCCATAGTCACGGCGACCACGATGGTCCTCAATACGACGACCGGCCACAGCACCAACATGCCGATCCTCTCCGCCGCGATCACCCGGCGCGGCGTGGACGCCCTCAACTTCCTCGCGCTCGATCCGGTTGACGCGATGGCAAACTTCGTCCATCGGATGGACTTCAAAAAGATAAAGGGGTTCAGCCCGATAGAGCCGCTGGAGCCGAAGGACGTCGAATGACTGATATTTCCGGGACTCCGTCCGTGTTTCGGCGGCTGTTGCTGCACCCCGGCAGGGCGACTCATCGAGTCGCCCCTACGCACGACGGAGCGCGCCCTACCCGATTCTCCCCTTTTCCAGCACGACTGTTGTCGGCAGCGCGTCGTTGAAAAGCGCTGAGCCGCGCTCCTCGATGAGGAGGCGGGCAGAGGGGCTGGCGCCGCGCGCGAAGGAAACCGATACGCGCCTCTGGTAGGGGAGGACGACCGCGACGCCGATGCGGGCGTCGTCATCAATGCGTGTCACTTCCGGGACGGCGGTCGAGCCTTTGTCCGTCAGGAGGAAGACGTTGAGGAAGTAGTCCTCCTCTGACGGCACTGAGGGGCACTGCTCGATGCGCCATGCGCCGGGCAGTTCGCCGAAGTGTAGAGGCGATTTGCGCCTGCCGGAGCCCTTCATGCCGCAGGCGTAGCGAATGCCGCCGACAAGGAACTCCTTGCCCACCCCTCCGACGACTTCGATTCGCCGCTCTTCAGGCAAGACAGGGACGCAAACCAGGCGTCCGCCGTTGTAAGCGACCTCGAACGCGCCGTCCGGGCGCGGGCGCGGCTGGGTGATCGAGTGCAGGAGCCACGTCTTGCGGTAGGTAGGGTCGGTGGCAACAACGCGATCGAACACGACAACGAGGTCGCCGTGCACGAAGAGGAAATGCCGGACGAACCTCTCCATCTTCTGGGAGGAGTATGCCTTGGTCGCGTCTCCGCACGCGTAGGTGAAAAGATTATTGCCCGTATAGGCGAGCATCTCGCCGGCATCCCACCTGCCCGGCGTAGCGACCCAGTCATGGCACATGCGCTTCTCTTCGAGCAGATACTCCTTCATGTCGAAGTTTTCGGGCTCGTTACGCACGCCGTCCAGGTAAAGCAGTTCCTTCTGACCGCCGTCGCTGACCACGCCCATCTCTGCCTGCTCCTCGTTGTCCTCCACGAGGATCGTGTTGTGCGCGATCGAGCGCCTGTAATAGTTGAAGAGCTGCGACTTGCGGACTTCGCTTGCGGATCTCTCCATGCCCCAGTCGTCGTCATCGCGGCCGGAGTCTATCGCCAGCTCCCCCTTGTAGTAGATCTCGAAATGATTGTTGTCGTAGTGGGTGTCCTGACCGAAGTACCTGCCGCAGCGGAACGTTACCCATGACGCAGGCAGGCGCCTGCCTTCCTCGTCCCAGCCCCATGCCGAGCGCGCGGCGATGAGGCCGTGGCCCCTGAATATGCGCGATCTCGGTATGTCGTCGAGCGGCCGTTCGGGTATGGAAGGGTCGTGCCAGAGCAGATCCTTCCAGATAATCTGCCTGTTGGGAAGGAAGGTCTTGGAGGGGCAGTGGTTGAGGAAATACTGCGCGTATGGGTCCCTGAACTCCGCCGCGAGCATCAGGAGCATCTCCCGGTCGCGGTCGTGAAGGTGGGGGAAATCGTTATCCCCGCCGGGATATACAAGGCCGTCCGGCTTGGAGCAGTGGATGATGTATTGAACGCTGTTCCTCATATGCGAAGAGGTCGCCATGAGATCGTCGCCGGTCGACGTTTTCAAGGCCCAGAGCAACTCCAGGGCGCGGCCGGTAGCGCCCCTTTTCAAGTCGAACCCCTCGGGCCACTCGCCGTCGGGAAACACCTCCTCGAACACATGCATCGCGTCGCGGTAGCGGTCCTTGAGGAAGTCCAGGATGTATCCGGCAAAGTTGTCGCCAGGGTCGAGGGCGATAGCGCATATGCCTATGTTGAATGCTTCCTTGTACATGGTGAAGTGGAAGGAGCGCCAGACGTTGCGCATCGCGATGCGTTTGCAGCATTCTTCCACGAAGAGCGCGCGAAAGCGTGCCTTCTCTTCGCGGGAAAGGAGATCGTGGCACCAGTCGTAGCAGAGGGCGGGGGTCCTCATGTGCTGCCAGCCGTTCTTCTCGCCGTGTTGCCAGGTGCGTTCGATAACAAGCCTGCCGGCGTCCTTATTTCCCGTCAGGAGATACGTCAGCGCGAGGCCGGGCTCGCTTGTGCCGGCCATCGCTTCGATTTCCTCGGCGCTTTTGCCGCGGATCTTCTCCCGAAGCAGCGCCATGCGGGCATCGTCGAGCCAAATCCTCGGACGGCCTTGACGCACGCGCCAATCCCACATGGAAAACGCCTCCTACCGGAACACCGGCTTTCCCGCACCGACGCTGATTGTGCAAAACCGGCGGCGAAAATCTACAGCGCGGTCGCGGCATTTTTGGAGCGAAACGGGGTGTTTTTTCCTTGCATTGGCACGCCCCGGCGGTTTATATAGAGTCCTCACATCGAGCGACACCATGCCAGCGCGGCCAATCGGATGAGAAAGGGGGTAATGCACTTCCGGCGCTCCGATCGCATGGCAATCTTCCAGCCGTTCCGCGTGAAGTGACTGACAAGTTGGCCGGATTTAGGAGTGATAACTATGGGGAACAAGGTAAGTCTACCGCTGTTTCACAGGTCAATAGCTTCTATCATCGTGGTGCTTTTCCTCTTTCTCATGTGCGCGCCCGCAGGCGCCCAGCAGGGGATGACTATTCCCAGCTCACACCCGCGTCTGTGGTGGACCTCCGCGCGTATAAGTCAGGCCCAGACCTGGTACGCGTCGCATCCGTTTACGCCGGATTCGAGCGACGCTCTTGGCAACGCCTTCCGGTACATATGCACCGGGGAGACGAGTTATGCGCAGACGGCAATCAACCTTCTCATGAATTTCACCATCTCGCAAAGCGAGCTGGACGGCACTGCCAGCGACAATTACAGGTGGAACGATTGGGTGCCGCTGGTCTTCGATTGGTGCTATAACCAGATGACGCCGACACAGCGTCAGACGTTCATGGATCGCTACAACGGTTACGTGAATATCATCCGCCAGAAGTCGTGGGGCGGCCCCGGGATGCCCGCGAGCAACTACTACACGGGCTACTTCCGCAACGAGCTCAACTGGGCCATCGCTACCTGGTATGAGAGCGGGATGGCGAGCACGTTCCTCGACTGGGCGATGGTAACGCGGTGGCAGAACGCGTTCCTTCCCTACTGCCTGACCGGCACGGGGCTCGGCGGCATCCCCGCGGAGGGCACACAGTACGGGCGCTATATGGTTGGGTATCCGGTATGCCCCCTCATGACGGCCAAGCTGTGCGGCCGCGACATGTACAATGAGACAAACTTCTACAAGGAAGCGTTCTTTTACTTCGTCTACGCGTCCTCCACAGGCCCCGTCTATAACAAGGGGGGCGCAAGCCAGTACTACCAGATGTACTCATTCGACGACAACGAGCAGGCCGCGTTCCCGGCGGCCGGCGCCAATTTCAACGGCGACAACGACTACGGCAATTTCATTATGGCGGTTGCCAACGAATGGAGCTCCTATCCCCTGGGCCAGTACGCAAGGTACGTCCTCAACAATTTCCCGGTCACGTGCAGCAACTGGATAACCGCGGTGGATAGCGGCGGCACGGCGACGAATTTCTCGGGACTGCCTCTCGATTACTATGGCCCGGGATATCGCGGCTTCTACGCGAAAAACTCGTGGAACGCCAGTGCGACACAGGCGTGGATTCAGGTAGGCCACCTCAACAACGGTGGCGGCCACCAGCATCTCGACTGGGGCAGCTTCCACATCCTGCGCGGCAACAGATGGCTCACGAAGGAGACCCCCGGCTACTCCGGCACCGCGACCGGCTGGGGAGGCAGCGGCACCGTCGGCACGGACGCAACGATCAACCACAACGGTCTTCTCTTCAGCGGCAATAACTGGCACATAGGCTGCGCCGCGGGATATCAGGACGGCGAGACGCAGGTCACGCGATTGGAGAGCAAGACCAATTACGCCTACATCGCCGCTGACCTCACCGGCGTGTACACCGCGCGCACGTCCAACTACACCAACGGCGACGGCAGTCCGCGCGATGACAACCCCTTCGCGCAGACGGTCGTGCGCGAGTTCCTCTTTGTGCGGCCGCTGGAAACGTGGGTCATATTCGACCGCGTGCTGTCATGCGACGATACGAGGTTCCCGCCGACCGTGCTCGCCGCCAACGTCATCAAGACCTTCATCCTCCACAGCGAGAACAGTCCGACCGTACAGGACAGTAACCACGTCCTCATCACCAACGGCAGCCAGGCCCTGCGCGTGACGACGCTTCTGCCGTCGAGCCACTCTTACGCGACGGTCTACGACAACGCCAGCGGCGGCTCCGACTGGGCGCAGTATCGGCTTGAAATCAATCACTCCGGCGAGGCGCAGTCATACTTCCTGAATGTCCTGCAGGCGCGGGACTCTTCAGGCGCAGACTTGACCGCGAGCGTTACGGACGACGGTTCGACCTATACAGTGACGATGACCCACGCAACGCTCGGGAACGCGAAGGTGGTGTTTGCCAAGGGCGCAACGTCCACGGGCGGGCAGTTCGGCTATGCGGCAAGCGGCACGCCGACGCTGTCCAACCTCACCACGTCGGTCCAGAGCATATCGGTTACCAACAACGGTCCCGTCTGGGGCGGCAGCGCGCTCACGATCACTACCGCGAGCCTGCCGGCCGATACGGTGGGGATTGCCTATAACCAGACGCTGGCCGCCACGGGCGGCAGCACGCCGTATACCTGGGCCATTTCCTCAGGGAGCCTGCCTGCGGGGCTGTCTCTTGTCGCTTCGACGGGTGCGATAACCGGCACGCCGACGACCTCCGGCACCTCCAGCTTCACGGCGAGGGTGACGGACAACGCGAGCGCGACGGCTACGAAGGCGCTTTCCATAGCCATTAACCCCGTGCCGTCGATCACTACGTCAAGCCTGCCGAACGGCGCCGTCGGAACGGCCTATAATCAGACAATGGCGGCCAGCGGCGGCACGACACCGAACTCCTGGTGGATATCTTCGGGAAGTCTGCCGTCCGGACTATCTCTCAATACCGCTTCCGGCGCCATTACCGGCACGCCTACGGCAAGCGGCACGTCGAACTTCACCGCGAGGGTGACCGATAGCGTCGGCGCGACTGGGACGAAGGCGCTCTCGATTGTCGTGACGGGCGGCTCCGCGCTCACGATCACGACTTCGAGCCTCCCGGCCGATACCGTTGGTATCGCCTATAATCAGACGCTCGCGGCCTCCGGCGGCGTGACGCCGTACACGTGGGCGATTTCCTCCGGCAGTCTGCCTGCGGGGCTGTCCCTTGTGGCCGGAACCGGCGCCATAACGGGCACGCCGACGACGGCGGGGACTTCCAACTTCACCGCGAGGGTGACCGACAATGTGAGCGCGACCGCCACCAAGGCGCTCTCCATCGCGATTAACGCCGCGCCTTCGATCACGACCTCCAGCCTGCCAGCGGGAACCGTGAGCACGGCATACAATCAGACGCTCGCGGCCACCGGCGGAACGACGCCTCTCACCTGGGCGATTTCCTCCGGAAGCCTGCCCGCGGGACTCTCGCTTGCCGCCTCGACGGGCGTGATTTCAGGCACGCCGACGGCTTCAGGCACGTCTAACTTCACTGCGCGGGTGACCGATAACGTCTCCGCCACTGCGACGAAGGCCCTCTCCATCGTAGTGAATCCTGCGGGTGGCCAGACAAACGTCACGTTCCAGGACGGCCAGAGCGGCTACACCGGCACCCGCGACACGTGGCTCAACAGTGACTACCCCACCACCAACTACGGTTCCGATGACGTCGCGCACCTGCAGTACAACACCCCCGACCGCCAGCTCCACAGGTTCGACGTCTCGTCGATACCGTCCGGCGCGACCGTAAATAGCGCCACTATCTACTTTTACGTCTACAATCTCGCGGGCGGCACGCCGACAGTGGGCTGCTACAGGATCCTGACCCACTGGGACGAGATGCAGGCGACCTATAATAACAGGCTGACCGGAACCGCATGGGGCGCAGCGGGACTTCAGTCGGGGACCGATTACAATGCCACCGCCATCGGCACCGCGACGGTAAGCGCCGCGGGATGGGTGTCGTTTGACATCACAAGCACGGTCCAGGGCTGGGTAAACGGCTCCTATGTCAACGAAGGCGTGATGTACAAGGAGAACACTACCGGCCACTGCTACACCCGCACGAGGGAATACACCGTCGATACGAGCGTCCGCCCGAAGCTGGCCGTTACCTACACCAGCGGCTCGACGCTGAGCATCACGACATCGAGCCTGGCGGCCGATACCGTGGGCGTCGCGTACAATCAGACGCTTGCGGCAACCGGCGGTACAACGCCGTATACGTGGTCGATCCAGTCGGGGAGCCTGCCGGCCGGACTCTCGCTCAATGCGTCGAGCGGGGCCATTACCGGCACGCCGACGACTTCCGGGACCTCGAGCTTCACGGCGAAGGTGACGGATAATGCCGCCGCCACGGCTTCGAAGGCCCTCTCCATTGCAATAAACGCCGCGATATCGATTACCACGTCAAGCCTGCCCGCTGACACAATCAGCGTCGCCTATAATCAGACGCTTGCGGCGACAGGGGGCACAGGGGCAAAGACCTGGTCTCTTCAATCCGGCAGTCTGCCCACGGGCCTGTCGCTTACCTCCGGGGGCTCGATAACCGGCACGCCAACGGCTGCAGGCACTTCTAACTTCACCGTTAAGGCGACCGACACGGTAAACGCCAGCGCCACAAAAGCGCTCTCGATCGCGGTCAACGCCGCGCCTTCGATTACGACTTCGAGCCTGCCCAACGGCAGCGTAAGCGTTGCTTATAGCCAAACGCTTGCGGCGACCGGCGGGACGAGTCCGCTGACGTGGGCGATTTCTTCAGGCAGCCTGCCTGCGGGGCTCTCGCTTGCCGCTTCGACGGGCGTGATCTCGGGTACCCCGACGGCTTCGGGGACCTCTAACTTCACGACAAGGGTCACGGATAACGTTGGCGCCACAGCCACAAAGGCTCTCTCTATTGTGGTTACGGCGACGCTCACGATTACCACGTCGAGCCTGCCCGCCGACACGGTTGGTGTGGCCTATAACCAGACGCTTGCAGCTTCCGGCGGCGTGACGCCCTACACATGGGCGATATCCTCCGGCAGCCTGCCGGCGGGGTTGTCTCTCGTAGCCGGAACCGGCGCCATAACGGGCACTCCGACAACGTCGGGGACTTCCAACTTCACGGCAAGAGTCACGGACAACGCGGCCGCTACGGCCACCAAGGCGCTATCGATTGTGATTAACGCCGCGGTGACCATTACTACCGCAAGCCTCCCCGCCGATACGATTAACGTTGCCTACAACCAGACCCTCGCGGCTACCGGCGGCACGGGGGCCAAGACGTGGGCTATCTCGTCGGGCACTCTGCCGACGGGGCTCTCTCTCAACTCCTCGACCGGCGCGATTACCGGGACTCCGACCGCGGCGGGTACCTCCAACTTCACCGTAAGGGCAACCGATACTGTGGGAGCGACGGGCACAAAGGCGCTTTCCATCGCGATCAACACCGCGCTCTCGATTACCACGACGAGCCTGCCTAATGGCACGGTCGGCAGCGCCTATAACCAGACGCTCGCCCGGACCGGCGGCACAACGCCCTTCACGTGGGCAATCACGTCGGGCAGTCTGCCCGCGGGGCTGTCGCTTGCCGCTTCGACGGGGGGGATCTCCGGCACGCCCACGGCATCCGGCACCTCCAATTTCACAACGACGGTCACCGACAACGTCGGCGCGACGGCCACAAAGGCGCTGTCCATCGCGGTTGCGGCCGGCGGTCCCATAAACGTTACGCTGCAGGACGGCCTCAACGGTTACACGGGAACCACCGACACGTGGCTCAATTCGGACAGCCCCACGACCAACTACGGCACGCTCGACCAGGGGCACCTGCAGTACAGCACGCAGGACCGCCAGCTGCACCAGTTCGACCTGTCGTCTATCCCGTCGAATGCCACGATCACGTCGGCAACGCTGTCTTTCTATGTCTTCAGCGTCACCGGCGGCACGCCCAACGTCTCCTGCTACCGCGTCCTCAAGCAGTGGGACGAGCTGCAGGCGACATACAATAACCGTCTGACCGGCACGGCATGGGGCACGCCGGGTCTGCAGTCCGGCACCGACTACAATGCCACGGCCATAGCCACCTCGGGCAGCATTTCCGGGGCCGGCTGGGCCAATTTCAGCGTCACAAGCCAGGTCCAGAGCTGGGTCAACGGCTCCCAGACCAACTACGGCGTAATGTACAAGGAAAGCAGCGCCGGCCATTTGCACAACGACTTGTCTGAGTACACTATCGACACGTCGCTGAGGCCCAAGCTTTCGATTACGTACACCCTGCCATAGCAGGGCATGGCGCCTGCCGTGGGCCTGAAGCTCCGGCGGGTATTTGGCTGACTTGCGGGCCGCGGGTTTATTCATACCCGCGGCCCGCTTCCTATGCGAGCGTCGAACCCTCAGCGGCCGCCGGGCTTCCTCTACAACAGCAGGCCCCTGTATGCATAATAGCCCGCGGCTCACTCAGAGGCGCTCAGACGGCTTCATCAGGGAGACAACTATGCTCACGGGGCTGATCGGCGGCAGGCCGGAGCGGTTCGACAGGGACGCCGTCGAGGTGCCGGCCGGCGAAGTGCTTTCGGTGGATCTCGCGTCAGGCGGCCACTGGTACGGTCACGGCTTCAGCCACGTGCAGCCGTATCCGCTCGAGGCGGGCACAGTCGTCAACATCGCCTTCGCAGTCAATAACATCCAGTGCCCCGTGTGGATGTGCTCGGTCGGATATGTGCTTCTCGCCGAAACCAATGACGTCCTCGACGTGCGTCTCAACGAGAACGGCGACGCCTTGCTGCGCGTGCGCTGCCAGGACGCGCCGTTCACGCTGCGCATCTTCCGCGGCGCGTCGCTGCCCGAGGCGCACGCGGCTTTCCTGTCGCACATCGGCTGGCCGAATACCCCTCCTGAGGCGCGGCTGTTGGGCGACTCGATCTTCTGCACGTGGACGCAGTATCCGCGCTGCATCACACAAGCGCGCGTCCTCGACATGGCTCGCCAGATCCGCGCTCGCGCGTATCCCGCGTCGACTATTATCATCGATGACCGTTGGGAATCATGCTTCGGCGAGCTGGCATTTGGGCGGGACTTCAGAGATCCGAAGGGAATGGTGGACGAGCTCCACGCCATGGGATTTGCCGTGTGGCTGTGGGTGACGCCGTTTGTCAATGAAGATGCTGCGACATTCCCGGACCTCGCACGCCGCCGTATTCTTGTCCCCCGACGAGATGGAACCGGGGCTGCGATCTTGCGCTGGTGGGGAGGGACTGCCGGACTTGTGGACCTCACGTCGCCCGCGGGAAGAGAATGGTTCAGGTCGAGGCTCCTCTACCTCAGGAATGAGATCGGCGTTGACGGCTTTAAGGTCGACGGCGGCGACTTCAAATATCAGCCGCTGCTCAGCGTCGCCGCGTGGCATGACTACGGGGGCGCGTCCGGTTATTCGGACGCGCTTCTCGCGATCTTTGAGGAGATCGCTCCGGGACGCTCGGAAACCCGTACGGCATGGCTCTCGCAGCGCCGGGCAATCGTCTGGCGCGAAGGCGGCAAGGACTCCCATTGGGGCATCGACAACGGTCTTGGCGCCCTTGTCACGCTCGGGCTGCAGATATCGCTTCTGGGCTATGACGTTTTCATGCCTGACATGGTGCCGGGACGGGTACAGACGATGGCAGAGGACTTCCCGCTGCCTGCCGATGAACTCATGGTTCGCTGGACCGAGGCTTCCGCCCTCATGCCCGTCCTGCAGTTCTCGTACTTCCCTTGGAACTACGCCGCCGCGACAGAACGCGCCGTGAGAGGCTTCGCGATGCTCCACGAGGCCATCGGACCCTACATCACTGCAAGCGTGGCCAAGCGGACGGCGCCGCTTCTTCGACCGATCTGGTACGGCGCACCGGAGGAGGGGCTCTTCACGATTGCAGATGAGTTCATGCTGGGGGCGGACCTTCTGGCCGCGCCGGTGCTGACGCCGGGGGCGGTTGCGCGCGATGTGACGCTGCCGCCGGGGGATTGGCTCGACGCATGGACGGGCAAAGCGCTTCGCGGCGGGGTCTACAGAAGCTATGACGCTCCTTGTCCGGGCATGCCTATCTTCATCCGTGCCGGAAACGCCGCCCTCTACGCTGCCGCGCATCAGGCCCTTGAGCGGATAGACCGCGGTTCGGTTCCTTCCGGCGTGACGACCACGACCTACCGATCAGGGCTCAATCGCGATCTGAACGTTACCGGGTGACAATGGGCGGCACCGCTGTACCCGCGTCCACGACCTCGAACGGTATGGCAGGCAGGACTCCCAGGGACGTGCGCCTCTTCTGTTCACCGGCCTTGCCCTGGCCAAAGGAGCGCTCCATGAACACCTCGACGATGAGATTGCCCCTGAGGCCGGGACGCGCTTTCGCACCGTCGGCGCGCACCGTCAGCGTCACACCATCCAAGGTTGCTTGCGCTCCGGCGAGGCTGATGCCTTCGGGCGCCTCGCTAAGCTCAAACTGCGCGTCCTTGAGCATCGGCCGCCGCGCGATTGCTATGTGCGCGTCGGCGTCTGTGCCGGGAGCGATCCGCACTCCGCTCTCAACAAGCTTAGGCAGCACCGGCGGCGCTCCTCTTCCCAGGACAGTGGCAAGCAGGTCCTGCGCGGGGACGAGCTGACGCCACAGAAATGCCTGCATCATGTCGTCGCAAGGGACTACGGAGTGAGTCACCGTCCGCCCCTGTATAGCCGCGGACCCCTCCAGGCGCAGAGGCAGGAGCGTGTATGACGCCGTGCGGGTTACGCCAAGCGTCATTCGGATGCTGCTGCATCCGGCCGGAATCATTCCTCCGTCGAGTGTGAGGGCGCGAGGGGTCCCCTCGAGCGTTACGTCGATGTCGCCGTCGAACCCGTCTTTTCGCAGCGCGTACACGTACAGGGGCGCGAGGCTCCCCGGCATGATGTTGACGGTCGAGGGCGTCACCCTCAGCTCAAAATTCGGCCGCGGCCGCGATATGCGCAGGCGATAACCATATTCGGGGCCGCCGTGTCCCTGGGTATCGACGATGTGGGCGTAATAGACTCCCGTTGCGGGAAGCTTCACGCACAAGTATGAATCGGCGTGATGCGTCAGAACTCCCGCGTCTTTGCTCAACGTTCCTTCCTTATCCTCGAAGTCGTCATTCGTGGCGACGACTTTCCCCGAAGAATCAGTGACACGCACAATCGAGTCCAGCGGCGAGCCCAGCTTGCGAGCGGATACGTCGAGGACGACCTCCTCGCCTTTGTCTGCACTGAATCTGAACACGTCCTCGTCGCCCGCGTTTGAGATACGGCCGTTGATGATCACAGGCAGATTCACCTTTTGAGCGGCTCTAGCCGTATTGTTGGGCTCTCTATCGTCCGCCTCGGGCAGACTGTCCACCGCGTACACGATGTCGTTGGACAGCATCCCGCGCTCGCGCAGAAGGGTCTCACGGACTGCCGGGCCATCGGGGCTCGTGTCGAGCGCCAGTTTGTCATCGTCGAGATTCCATCCGCCGATCGACGCGACAGTCCCGTGTCCTTCCTGCCCGCCCATCGGGAAAACGCTCTCGACGAACGGCTGCTCGGCCACCGAGACACGGTAAACGAAGTCCTGACGTCCGCGGTATATCGCGTCGCGGATCTCGAGATCATAAGAGCCGGTCTCGGGGACCTCGTAGAGGAGCACCGGGTCCTGATCGAAGCGGTAATTGTCCGAATAGGCGACATCCTTGCCGCTCGGATCCCGCAGCGTCAGCACCGCCTGAAACCACCCCGGCACAGCGTCCGCGAGAAACGGCATCAGGGCGCGCGCCTGGGCGCAAAACACCAGCTTCTGCCCCTTTTGTGCGTTGATCTGCCAGTGGTGAACCTCTTCCGGCCTGACCTGGCCGTTGAGCACCACCGGCGGCGTAGCGGATGCGGCCTCGGGTGGCTGATTAGGTATGTACGACACAGGAGCGACTGTCTCGGGCAAAACTCCCACGCAGAAGCGAACAGGATTAGTGAGCCCGGGCTGCGTCATAAGGCGCAGCTCGCGACCGCCGGGCTGGGCGTCCGGCGCGATCTGCAGGGTGACAAACGCGACCTCGCCAAGCTGGGCGTTGCGTTGCGCTTTCGCGCCGCTCTTGAGTATGTCGGGCGCAATGAGTTCTAATTCATGAAGGCTGAGTTCGCCGATGCCGTCGAGAATCGCGTTGGCCGAGGGGCGGCCCTTGGTGCCCGTCAAGACAGTTGTTACTTCGGTCTCCGCCGGGGTTGCGGAGCTCTCCACCGGCGGCCGATCCGCAGCGCGCGCGAGCCGCTCAAGCACGGGCGGCAGGTCGGCGCCGCTCTTCGATAACGCCTCCACCAACCGCTTCGCGACCTCCCTGTGCGCTTCACCGCGCAGGTTGCCGGTGGGGCCTACGTACCGCACCGATGTTGCCGTTACTCCCTGGCCGCTGACATATGCTGCTGTCACGCCCTTCAAACGCTGCCCGCCGATCACGACCTCCACCGTAGACCCCTGCCTGCCGCCGGCGGGGTAGACGTAACCGGCGTGCGGCTGTATCTGGCTCGATTGCCCAAGGACCTCGGGCGCATACAACGCCGCAGCTATGAGAAATGCCGCCGTCAACACGCCTTTCATGGCATTATCTCCTTCAGTCGCCCGCCGCTCGGCCCCTCTTCATCCTTCGGAGGGAGGACCGGCACATCGAGTCCGGCGGGGTTGGGGAGGGGCCCGTCGGGGTCGATGCCGAGGAGCTCATACATACTGCCGAGGAGGTCCTTGGGATACACAGGGCGCTCCGCGACCTCTTCCCCGTGCGCGTCCGACGCGCCCACAACCCGGCCGCCCTTGAATCCGCCGCCCGCTACGACGACCGAAAAGCAGTTACCCCAGTGCCCGCGGCCGCCGTTCCACGGCGATTCCCACATCACCTTCGGCGTGCGGCCGAATTCGCCGCCCCACCAGACTATCGTGCTGTCCAAAAGCCCGCGGTCCACGAGGTCCTGCAGGAGCGCTGCCATGCCCTTATCCATCTCCGGCAGTTTGCGCTGCATTGTCTCGAAATGCTGCTTGTGCGTGTCCCACCCCTTGTAATTGATGGTGACGTATGGAACGCCGTTCTCGACGAGGCGCCGCGCCGCAAGGCATGACTGACCGAAGGTGTTGCGCCCGTACATGTCGCGCGTCTGGTCGGACTCCTGGGAGAGGTCGAACACCTTCCTCGTGTCGCCGAACATGAGATCGTAAGCCTTCTCCTCGGCCTGGTCGCACTGCTCGAAGCGGCCGTTGCCCGCCATGGCCTTCCCGAGAGAATCCAGATCATGAAGCAAAGCGCGGCGCGATTGCTGGCGCTCGTCGGAGATTCCCTCCGCAACAATCCCCTCGACTGCGAAGGGCTTCTTGTTTGGATCGCCGCCGGTTGCGAAAGGCTTGTACCGCTGTCCGAGAAATCCCGCCTCGGAAAATCGCCCTTGAGGCTCCGTCAGCACTATGTACGGCGGCACGAGCCCCTTGTACCCGTGGTCGTAGCCCTTGAAGACCGACACGACCGCCCCCGCGCATGGGAACACGATCCGCCCCTGCGCGTGGCCCGTCTGGACCATGTAGGCGGCGGTTTCATGCCCGGTTACCCTGTGGGTCATGCTGCGGATGATCGAGTACTTGTCGGCCTGCCCGGCCAGAAGCGGCAGCAGCTGTCCGATCCGTATCCCGTCGACGTTGGTGGGGATGGGCTGAGAGAGAGGGCCGCAATAGTCGCGGCCGGCCGCCGGCTTGGGATCGAACGTGTCGAGCTGGGAAGGTCCGCCCCACATCCATATCTGGATGACTGACTTGGCGGTTGCCGGTTTCGGTGCGGCCGCGGCGGGGGAGGGCAGTGCTCGTCCCAGAACGATTCCCACAGCGGCGAGGAGTCCCATCTTCGAGAGCTCGCGCCGCGTGAGGGCGTCAAGTGCTGTATTCCGCTTCATCTGTCCGACTCCGTCAATGCCGGTAGAGAAACTCTTTTGTGTTGACCAGCGCCCACGCCAGATCATTCGATGCCTGCGTGAGGCTCAATCCGCCTCCGTAGTAACTCTCCGCCGTCTGGAGCTCCGAAGGCGTCGGGTAACGCGACAGGATATTGAGATATAGAAGGCGGATGGTCTCCCGCCGATCGCCGCGCGCAAGGAGCGGGATCATCTGCAGCACGCTGTCGCTTTCGATCTTCTTGCGTATGTGCGTCGAGTTGAGAAGGTGCAGGCGCTGCGCGTCCGTGAAATCATTGTTGCGCTCGGCCACGAAGCCGGTATCGCGCGGCGGACGGCCGAACATCTCCAGAAACTCGCTCGTGATGCTTCCGTCGGCAAGGGCGACCGCAGGCTGCCTGTCCGGGATGAACGTATAGGGTTCCGGCGTCTGGCTGGAGTATTCCTCGTAGACGCCGGTGATCTGGCATAACGCGTCAATAAGCACCTCAGCCTCAAGCCGCCGCACGGGATAGTACGCAAACATCGCCTCCGCCTCTTCGCGCGAATCGCGCGGGATAGAGGACTGCTGGTAGGTTCGCGAGTTGAGAATCAGCCGGAACACATGCCTGAGGTCGTAGTGCGACGCGACCAACTCCTTCTCCAGATATGCCAGCAGGGCCGGATTGGACGGCGGATTATCATCGCGGATGTCGTCTACCTCGCTGATGATGCCGCGCCCCATGAGCGATGCCCAGATGCGGTTGACGCAGTTCTTCCCGAACCACCGCTTGTCTTTGGCTGTGAGCCAGTCGGCAAATGCCTTCCTCGGATCGTCCCCAGACTTGACCGTGACCTTCTTGCCGTCCGGAAGGTGGAAAGCGGTGTCCGGCCCGGTCGAGTCGCAGTAGACGATCTCCTCCTTCCACTCCGCGGTTGCCTTATACCTGACCCGCGAGAAGAACGCCACCATGTCGGCGCGTTTCGCGTCGGGCCATTTGTCGATGCGCGTCCCCATGAACGTGAGCGCAACCGCCGCTGCGAGCCCCTGGGGGTCGCGGCTCCCCGCAGCGCGGTAGAAGTTTGCCTGCGGATCGCGGAAGTTGCTGCCGCTTGCGGTGAGGAGTTCCCGGGCGAACTTGTCGTAGGGCATGTTCTTCCGGAAGGCATCATAGATCCATCGGTGATATGCCTCTGCGGCGTTGGGCCACAGATTGATGGGGAACTCCGACTTGACGCGCAACACGTCGCACCACTTCATCGCCTGATATTCGGCGAATTCCTCGCGTTCCAGAAGGGCGTCGATGACGCGGGCGCGCTTGTCCGGCCGGGTATCCTTCATGAATTCCTGGACGTTCCATGGCGTCGGAAGCGTGCCAGTTGCGTCAAGATATGCACGCCTGAGGAACACCTCGTCGGAGCATACGTTGGCCGGCTTGATGCCTTTCTTCTTGAGCGCCGCCAGTACGTGCGTGTCGATTTCGTTGGCTGCGACGCACGATGCGTCTTTCTCGTATGGAGCCACAACCTCTTGCGCTGCAACGCCGCCGGTGATTGCAGCAACGAGCATAATCGCGGGCAGGACCTTTCTCACGTCTTCTCCGAAACAGAACGCGCCTCGTCCACTGCGCTGTTTAACACGCGATAGCGACGAAAGTTGCGCCCGCTCCGGAGCACGCGTGGCAAAATCCCGAGGCTTCTTTAGAGCGCCAGCATCGCGCGAAATCCCCGCGCCGTGCTCGACAGGCTCGCCTCGCTGTTGAAGCGCGTTGCCGAGCGGCAGCGCTCCGCGCTGTGGAACCATGATCCGCCATGCAGCGAGCGGCTCTTGCCATACACGGGGCCGGCAGGATTCTCTGAGGGGCTTGCCTGGTAGTATGCCTTGTCGTACCAGTCAGAGCACCATTCATAGACGTTGCCGTGCATGTCGTAGAGCCCCCAGGCATCAGGCCGGAAGGAGCCGACGGGCGCCGTGGTCGCGTAACCGTCGTTCCACGATGCGGCTTTCATATCCGGCCACTGGCGCTTCGCGGACTCATCAGGCATGTTGCCCCAGCCGTCCCCGCCGTCCGCATTGTCTCCCCATTGGTATGCCGTAGTCGTGCCGGCGCGACACGCATATTCCCACTGGGCCTCCGTCGGCAGGGCGAGACCTCCCCAGCGGCAGAACTCCATCGCGTCGTTCCATGACACGCATACGACAGGATGTCTATCCGTCTGCGGGAATCCGGGAGCACTCCAATAGACGCCGCTTCTTGTGGCCCACTCCTTGCCGGTCCAGACATATGTCTCAGTGCCGCACTCGGCCTCCGTCCGGTATATCGCAGCGTCGGTGAACTTGGTGAACTCTCCCACCGTCACTTCGTACTTCCCGAGGTAGAAGGGCTTCGTTATCTTCACCTTGTGCTGCGGCCCCTCATCAGCATTCCTACCAACCTCGGTCTCGGGAGATCCCATCACGTATGCGCCTGCTGGGATGAAGACCATCTCCAGCCCCGTCTTGTCGTGCACGATCTCCTTAGCCCAGTCGGTGCCTGTGTACGGCTCGGCGGTCGTACCTTCCTTTGCCCTGAATCCCTCCGGCGCGCGCGGGGAATTCGCGGCGGGGGCGGTGCTCTCAACCGCTGCTCCTGCGGCGGCAGGTTTCGTCTGCACAGCGCATGCTCCGGCAATCGCCCAAAGGATGACGGCCACAGATGCAATGAAGACCATTCTTCTCATCGGTGCTCCTCCTCGAAACGTCTTCGATGGCAACGCTTTGTCCCGCCCCGGCTGTCCCTTTTCCACTTTTCCCACCTTACGCACCTGCGCTTCACGCCGCGCTCCTGGCGCGGCCGTGCAGCGGCAGCACCGCCGCCGCAATCGCCCCCACGAGCGCTACCGCCGACGCAAGCCACAGCGCCGGCCAGAACGACGACTTCGCCGCATCCGCCATCGCGCCTGCCACGTACGGCCCCGCCGCCTGCCCGACTCCGAAGAACACCGTCACAAACCCCAGCGCCGCCGGCGCAAGCCTCGGCCCCACAATGTCCCCGCATGCCGCCGCCATGATTCCGGGAATGCTCCACGCCGATAGTCCGAACAGCACCGCCGAGATCGTGAACCCCGCCGGCGCAGGCCACAGCGGGAAGAGCGCAAACGCCGTCGCATGGATGAGGTAGACGATTATGAGCGCGCCCTTGCGCCCAATGACATCCGACACTGACCCCCATATGAGTCCGCAGACGAGGCTCACCCAGCCCATGGTCATGAAGAGCCGCCCAGCCTGCGCCGGAGTGTAGCCCCCATTGGTAATGAGGCACTGATTGAAGAAGGTCATGTAAATGATATAAGAGAATCCGAATGCGATGTACACGAGCCCTACGAGCCACACTACCGGCGTAGCATAAACGTCGCTCCACTTCATCGGCTCAGTCTTTGCGCCTCCCTGTGCCGCGGCCGGCTCGTCGTCTCCGGCGCCGATAGGCCTCTCTCCGATGTCGGATGGCCGATTGCGCAAGAGCGCCGCCGCGCACACGGCCACGACAAGCGTCGCTCCCGCGAACACGAACCAGCACGGCCGCCAGCCGCCATCTCCATAGCGCGCCATGATGCACGGCACAAAGGGGCCTGTGACGATTAGCCCGATCGACGATCCGGCAACCGCGATCCCCGCCGCAAGCCCCCGCCTCTTCTTTGCGAACCACGCCGCCATGAGCCCCATAACCGGGACGTTGCTCGCGCCGCTTCCCACGCCGGCCAGGCCTCTCCACAGGGCCGCCGATGCAAAGCTCCCCGCAAACCCCGTCATCGCCATCGCCACAGCCGCAAGCGTCAGCCCGCACGTTATGACCACCCTCGGTCCGAACCTTGCCGCAAGCGCCCCTCCGATCAGGCAAAACGCGAGATACCCCACCATGTTCGCCGTGGCCAGCGCCCCCGCCTCTGCGTTGCCCATCGTGAGCCCCTTCTTCATCGCCGGCAGCACCGCCGAATACGCGAACCTCCCCAACCCCAGCGACGCAAACACCACCAGTGTGCCCATGGCGAGCACGACCCAGCCGTAGTGAAAGCGCTGACCTCCGGAGATGGTTGTTTCAGTCGCGGTCACGGCAGTTCTCCTGCGCGAGTAAGAATGCTCGCACAGATTGTACCGGGGGGGCCGCCGTAGCGGAAGACGGCGTGGCCGCAACGCAGGGCAAACGCAAAGTCGCGGAACGCCGGCAGGAATGGGCGTTGTCAGGCGGCAGGAGTCCCCGTGGACACGGTGAGAATTGGCTGCGCCAGGGAAATCCCGGCATGTTCACGGCGGTCGAGTCGTTCGCGGGCGACCATGCGTCGCCCCTACAGAGCCTGATGCCGACTTTGCGTTCGCCCTGGCCGCAACGCGAGGCGAGAGGGTCGAGAGGAGCGCAAAAGACCATGCCGGCGTCCGTGACGATGCCGTCACCGGGTGCTCAAGGCCATGGACTGGAGTCGCCCGCGCGTCCCGTGTTTCACGTTCGATCAGGCTGAGTGTGTCAGACGGCGTTTTCTCGTGTTTGCCTTAGCGGGAATGCTCCTTGGGGGCCGGCTCGTTCGTCCAGTATCCCTGACGATTGTAATGCTGATGTAGTCGGGTCTCGTACTCCCGAGTCAGGGACTCCTCCGAGTACTCCGGCGATTGCCTGATGGTCTCGCTGGAGAGATTGATGAAGACCTTCGACTCGCTCCAACTGATGCGTTCGATCCATTGCGGCGAAACCAGGACCCTTTTCCCGGGCCACCAATTCCGTGTATCGATGATCAGATAGCGAATCGCCCACGTCTCGTCATCGATGACAAAATCCTCGACGTGGCCGATCTCGCCGTCCACGGCATGGATGCGATGGCCTCTCACATCGTGAGTGCTGCGCAAATGATAATCCCACGCTTTCTCGCCCTGGGCGGGGCCTCTCCATTCTTCGCCCTCGCGCGCAATGTAGGGATAGGGTCCCCACATGAATGGGCCGTTCCAATACATCGGAAACCCATAATACCCGTAGTATGCCTCCTCGAATTGCCGCGAGACGGGCTTGTCACTCTCCAATGGCGGACTATCCTCGATCTGCTTTTTCGTCAAATCGATGGCGATCTGCTGCTCCTGTGCCATCACGGCTGCCAGCGCATGCGGTGAAATCAGCACCTGCCTTCCCGTAAGCCAGTTTCCCGTATCGGCGACCAGATAGCGAATCGTCCAGTGCTGGTCGTCGAAGTAGAAGCCCTTGACCTTCCCTATTTCACCGTCAAGGCTGTGCAACGTGTAACCCTTCAGGGCTTCGGCTTTGTATAGCATGGCGGTCCTTTCCTTCCTTGCGTGTCGTTGTTTGCCGGCCGCGTTCACCTGATAGCGTGTCTGAGAAATCCCTTTCACCGTGATCCGCGTGCGCTTCAACACTCACATTGCGCCGAGCGCGTCCGCGCGTGCAAGAATGCAAGCCGCCCCTGCGATTGGCAAAAGCCTATGGGGCAGGGGGATGGTCCCATTGCCGCGGCCTCCGGAGCAGTGGCTGTCAGCTCGCCGCTGCTGCCGTCACGGCTTCTTGGTGAACTTGGCGGCCGTATCCTCATAAAGCTTCTGCGCCTTCGCCAGGGCTGCATCAAGCGCGGGCTTGACATCCTTCTGCCACGTGTCGGCGCTGGCGTCCTTTGCCTCTACGAGCTTTGCCTTGGCATCGGCAAGGGTCTGGGCCATCTCATCCTTGGCCTTCTGGAAATCAGCCTTCGCTTCGTCGGTGGTCGGCGCGGCCGTGGTCTGCAAGTCTTGCCACTTCTTCTCGAGGGCGTCGAGCGTGTCCTGCGCGGCCTTGACGACCGTGTCCTTCGACGGTGCCAGGTATTCGCCGGTAGCCTTCGTCGCATCGCCAACGGCTTCGCCCGTGGCCTTTGCGGCATCACCAACGGCCTCGCCCGTGGCCTTTGCGGCATCGCCGACGGCCTCGCCGGCAGTCTCTGCGGCATTGCCAACGGCTGTGCCGGCGGTCTTTGCGGCATTGTCAGTGGCCTGTCCGGCCGAGTTTGCGGCGTCCGATACGTTCTCGGACGTCGTCTTCTTCCCGCACGCCGCCATGCCGAGCGCCAGCGCCATCACTGCCACGAACATAATCAGTGTCTTGCTCATGCGATTTCTCCCGATTGTCGAAGGTCCATTTAAGCCCGTCGGCTGGTGTGCGTTATGAGCGCGATAACGAACATCACCAGGAAAACGACGAACAGAACTTTGGCGATCCAGGCCGCCGTGCCCGCGATGCCGGCGAATCCGAGAACACCGGCCACAATGGCCACCAGCAGAAAGACAAGTGCATAGTACAGCATAGTCGTACTCCTTTCAGACTCTTGGCTGCAATACGCCTGCCACTGCGATGGCGAACAGCGCCACGGCCACGGCTGGCGTCCACATCGCCTTGGACAGCCCGTGCCTGCGCCGAGTTTCCACCAAATGCTGGAACTAAGCGGTGACTGCCGGCCCATCGAGCATGCGCGGGGCCGCGCGCAACACGTAGGTGGACCGCTTTTCCGGAGCGGCGCGAGGAGCGGGCCTGTCAAATGAACTGGTTTCATGTTTTGGCGGCACAAACAGGAGGGATACCATGAAGATTGCGATTACCAGTCCCGCGGGGCACGTTGGCCAGAAGGTTGTCTCCATTCTCCAGGCGCAAAGCGGGCATGATCTCATTCTACTCGCGCGCGATCCTGCAAAGGTCGACACCCGGAAGGAGCGCGCCGCGCAGGTCTTCCAGGGCGACCTGTGGTTCGCGGATTATGTCAAAAGCGCAACCAGAGGGGCGGAGTCCCTGCTTGTAATCATCCCGCCGAATATCTGGACGGACAACGTCGCGGAGCATTACAGGCGCATTGCCCAGAACTGCGCCGACGCGGCCAGGGAGAACGGCATTGACCGCATCGTGCTCTGCTCCTCGATGGGCGCGCAGCACGCCGAGGGCGTCGGGCCGGTCGGAGGGCTTCACGTCGCGGAGCACATCATGAAAAGCGCCGTGAAGAACGTAACGATACTGCGCTCCGGCTTTTACATGGAAAACCTCCTGCATCAAACCCAGGTGATGGTCGAGCAGGGCAGGATCTACGGCACGAACTCGCCGAAGTTGGAGTTCGCCTGGGTCGCCACCGAAGACGTCGCGGCTGTAGCGGCAAAGGCGCTTGCGGACAAGAAATGGAAGGGGCACAAAACGATGCACCTCATGGCCGCGCGCGATTACAGCTTCCAGGACGCGGCGCATTTCCTCACCAAGGCGCTCGGCAAGGAGATACAGTACCAGCGCGCCTCAAACGACGACGCCGGAAAGTGGTACCGGAGCGTGGGCTTCAGCGAGCACATGGCTAACCAGATGATCGAGATGGCTGACGCCCTCGAAAAGAAGCTCCTCGCTCCCGACGAGCCTCGCACGGCGCGCGCCGCCGCGCCGACGACTCTTGAAGACTTCTGCAAGAAGACAATCGCCCCCGAGTACAGCAAAGCCGCCGAGAGGATGGCCGGCGCGAGAGCGTAACCACCGTATCGGCTCGAAGGCGCGCGGCCGAAACCCGCGCGCCTTCTGCATCATATTGCCTTCAGACTTCGGATTCGAACTGATTGCTTCAGACTTCAGTCTTCAGCCCGTGGTTTCGGGTGTTGACTTTGCCCAAGCCTCAAGCCCCAAGCCTCAAGCCTGCGGCCTTTGGCCGCATCACTTGGCGAGCCGCAGCACCGTTTCCTCGTCTATCTCGACGCCGAGGCCGGGAGAATCGGGGACGGTCATGCTGCCGTCTACAAGGGGCACGCCATTCCTGAAGATCTTGTCACCGATTGGATGGGGCTCGATGTTGAATTCCTGCCAGTAGCGCACGACGGGCGCGGCGGCGGCGAAGTGAAGATTCGCGATGGTGCCGAGGGGCTGGGTCTGGTGAGGCGTGCAGACGGCGCCGAAGGCCTCGGCAAGGGCTGCGACTTTGCGCATGGTGGTGAAGCCGCCTGCCTTGATAACGTCGGGCTGGACGATGTCAACGGCCTCTCGCTCGAGCATCTCGCGAAAGCGCACAAGGTCCCAGTCCTGCTCGCCGCCGGCGATGGGGACGTCGAGGGCCTTTGCCACCTTTGCCGTTGAGTCGAGGTCCGTGTAGGGACACGGCTCTTCGAAGTGGAAGAGGCCGAGTTCCTGCAGTTTCCTGCCGAGCTCGATGGCGCGGGGCGCCGAAAAGCAGGAGTTGCCGTCGGCCATGACGGCGACGCCGTCGCCAAGGCGCTTTCTCACTTCCCTCACGACGGCGACACTGCGGCCGGGGGCGGCATCTGAGTCGAAGCCGTGCGTGCTGCCGACGCGCACCTTGACGGCGCGAAAGCCTTTCTCGTTCACAAGGCGCGCGAGGCGATCCGCCTCGTCCGCGGGGCTGATGTCGCGGCGCATGCTGGAGGCGTACATGGGGATGGTCTTGCGATAAGCGCCGCCGAGGAGCTTGTAGATGGGGACTTTGAGAGCCCGGCCCATGATGTCCCAGCACGCAATCTCGATGCCGCTTGCGGCCATAGCCTGCGTCTGGCCCGCGATCTTGTAGGTCCCGACGAGCATGCGCTCGACGATGCGCTCCACATTGAACGCGTCTTCGCCGAGCACCTGCCCGGCGAGCGAGTGCCGCACGTGGGCGGCCACAACCTCGCCGTTCATCGGGGAGCATTCGCCCCATCCGGTAACGCCCGCATCAGTCTGGAGGCGCACCAGGACAGTGGGCTTGAGAAGAAAGACGGCGACGTCGGTAATCTTCACAGGAACCCTCCTTTCACGGCAGCACCGGACTCGACCGCCCGTAGGGGCGCACGGCTGTGCGCCCAGTAGAACAGGCATTCTTGCCTGTTCACCTTACGGCGCGTTTCTTGCGCTGGTTGCCAGTCATTCAAGCTCTTCCTTCGGCCTTCAGTCTTCAGCCTGATTTCACGCCTTTGCCCAAGCCTCAAGCCCCGCGCCGCAGGCGCGCTCATCGGTGTCCATCGGTGTGCATCGGTGGCTATCCCGCTTGTTCCCTTTCGTACTTTTCGCACCTTTCACACCTTTCGCACCTGCAGCGTTAGCTGCCCAGCAGCGCTTCTTCCCGCTCTCTGAAATACGAAGCTGTCTTTGCGACCAGTTCATCGAGCCTCGCCTTATCCGGCCGGCCGTGCATGGCAGGGTAGGGGTCCCCTCCGGGCCCTAAGGGCTCGGGTGTCACGTAGCAGCCCGGACGATTGTAGCCGATCACGTAGAGCGCCATGATGATCGTGTCGAGATCCATCGAGCCGTCGCCCAGCGCACAGCGATTGCTGTCGGCCATGTGCAGGTTCGTGAGTTGCGCGCCCGCATCGATTAGCGCCTTGCCGATGTGTGCCTCCTCGACCTGCATGTGGTAGACGTCCCCGTTGATGTGCGCTATACCGGGATGCCCCATGGCCTCGATATATTTCTTGGCCGCAGCAACGGTATGTATGAAGCTCACCTCCGCTGCCCGTATCGGCTCGATTGCGGCCTTGACCTTGTGCTGAATGAAGAGATCCCCGACCATCCGTAGCGTCTCCGCGCTGCGGTCGAATTCCGACTGATCGTACGGCTGCGGCCGCCCCACCGCCCCCGGCACAACGAGGAGATACCCGCCTCCCACCGTCGCCGTGAACGCGATCTCGCGCTTCAGGTAGTCCAAGGCCGCCTGCCTCTGAATAGCGCGGTTGCTCGATAGATCATTATCCGGCGAAAACATCCCGCACACGCCCGCCGCCTGGATCCCATGATCCGCGAGCACCTTCCGTGTCTCCGCGACTCCATACCCAAGGTCCGGCCCGTAGTGATTCCCGTGCAGCTCGACAAACCGTATCCCCGCCTTCTCTAGCCTTGCCGCCGAATCGGCTAACGGCTCCCTTCCAAACCCCCAGTTGCTCCACGAGAGATTAAGCCGGTTCCACGGCTTCCCGGAGCGCTTCTTTTTCACCTCCTCAAACGCGAGCCTTATCTCCGCGTTCTTAATCTCATAATTCTGCATCTTCACGGGCACCCCTCCCTTGTATTCCATGTACTCTGGGCAAGACGCCTCTTGCACCTCAGCACCCTGTCCATGCGCGCCCCAGTATAGTGACTTGGATTCCCGGCTGGAAGAGGGGTCAGGGACGCCGGCGAGAATGCGAGGGCTCCTTGCCTCTCTTTTCGCGCTGGAGTTTGTCGGTGTGCTTCATAAACGAGCGGGCCGCCCGCCGTGACGGGCGGCCCTTCGCGCATCTGTTATCTGTCCCTGCTATGTCGTAACAGTGATGGAAAGCGCCTGGTCATCGGTGTCAGCGGGGCTTTGGCTGTCGGTGCATCGCACCGTGAAATTGGACGTGCCGGTCCTGCGCGGCGTGCCGCTTATCACTCCCGTCGAGGCGTTAAGTGACAGCCCGCTGGGCAGGCTCCCTGAGACGATAGACCACGTATATGGCGTCTTGCCGCCGGTCGCCTGCAGGGTCTGCGAATACGCCGTGCCTTTCTTGGCGTTCGGCAGGCTCGTGGTCGTGATGTTCAAATCGGCCCAGACCACGATGGACAGTGACTGCGTGTCAGTGTCGGCAGGGCCCTGCGAATCCGCGACACGAACGATGAAGTAGGAGGTGCCTGACACCGTGGGGGTGCCGCTCACGAGTCCCCCCGACGAGAGGGAGAGCCCCGACGGCAGGGTGCCTGAGGAAAGTGACCATGTGTACGGCGTCACGCCGCCCGTTGCCTGAAGCTGCTGGCTGTAGGCGGTGCCGACGCGGCCGTCCGGCATGCTCGTCGTGGTGATGTTGAGGTCCGGGATGACTCCGCTGTCATACTCGTAGGCGCCGATGTCGAAGGTTCCGTCCGAGGGACGCGACTCCCCGTCCTGGTGCTTCACGTATTGCATGGTCACGTTGTTGTCGGGCAGCACCGCCGCCGGAAGCGCCATGCCCATGTCGCGGCACGCGGAGGTCGACGTTATGCTGAAATCCTCGTTGGCGAAGTCGACGAAGCCCGGCGCGGTACCGGTGATATTGTTACCTCCGTTGGTGGCGTTGCTTCCGTCATACCCGCTCTGGAGCCAGTTGTAGTAATAGGTGATCGTGCCGTTGGTCACCGCGTTGATCTGGAGGCCGCCGTTGGGCGTGTTGACGATGTTGTTGTAGCATTCGATCACCTCGTCGTCCTGCGGCCGGAAGAGCGCCGTTCCGTCCGTCCTCAGGCTGACCACCGTGTTGTTGTAGAAATGAAGCGGCCCCGGGCGGTAGTATGCGGTCGTCCCGCTGTCGCCGCCGTAATGCACGATCTGGTTGTTGACGAAGGCCGTCTTCTCGTAGAGTATGTTGCCGTAGACAAAGTCCTTGCCGTATTTCGCGTCGCCTCTTATATCAGCCGTGGTGGCGTCCACGAGGTCAAGCTGTCTCGACCCGTCCTCGATCCAGTTGTACCTGCAGATCGTGCCCGCCGAGCGGTCCTTGAAGTTGTTGCCGCTGGACCCGCTCAAAGGTGGGCCGAAGTGGTTGTACTGCGCGGTTATGTACTTCGTCTCGCTGTAGACGTTGTGCTCCGTTGTGCTTGCCGACCTGCCGTTGCCCCAGATGTAGCAGTTCTCAAAGGTAAAGTTGAGGGTCGTGGGGCTGGTGATGATGCCGTTGTGGCTGTCGCGGATGATGCAGTTGCGAAGAATGACGCCGTCCGCGTCCACGATGCGGACGGAAGCTGCGTTGGTCAGATAGCTCTTTACGGTGCCTGAATCATCTGTGTAAGTATACGGCGTGCGGCCGCTCTTGATGTCGAGGTTCTCGATCACGAGACCCTTTGCGGTCTGGTTGTTGGGAATAGCCGTTGCGCCGATGTGGATGACGCTCCGTTCGTCGCCTGCGTAATCAAGCGCGAGGCGTGTTGTGGCGTTCTGGCCGTCAAGCACGGGAAGGTTGCCGCTTCCGTCCGGTACGCCGTGGATGGTTACGGGATTGGCCGGGCTTGCGTTGGGAGACAGGCAGAACTTCTCATAATATGGAGTCGCCTTGTAGTAGATGTTGACGACGTCGCCTCCCACGAGGCTTTCGAGAGGCACGTCGCCTATGCTGGTGTAGGTCTGGCCGGGTCCCACGTTGTACGTTGTCGCTTGTGCCGTCGAGGCAAAGGCCATAAGCACGATAGACAGGATCACTATTCCCGAGCGCTTCATGTTCCTACCCTCCATAGACTGATGTTCGGATGCGGACCAGTTGGCGTTTCAGGGCTCGGCCTGCCCTCCTGTGCCATCACCGCCTTTCTTCCCGATGCCGGAAGAACCGCGCATTTGCCCAACCGCGCAGCCGCGGTGAGCAGACGATGCCGCGGATGTCCCCGGGCCGGTTTCTCGGATGCTTCCTCGTAGCGGGACTCCAGGTGTGCCGGTAGTCTACTACTGTCAGGCGGCGTGTCAAGGAAAAAGGGGGAAGAAATCAGAGTCTTTCAGTTCGCGTGATGCACGCCGTTTAGCCCCCTCGCCCTCCGGGAGAGATCTTCTGATGTTGTCCCTTCTACCGCTCTACAAGGTGCCCGTAGAGCCCCGCCCCTTGGGGCGGGGGTATAAGGGCCCTGCAAGCCCGTCGGAGGCAGGATGCCGACGGCGAGGCTTGACAGCCGACTGCGGTACGGCAGAATGCCGGT
>Ga0315282_10000326_pt1 | contig 95598 bp, 147 predicted proteins | sample YL17G07_20_MG_FD_203693 | JGI IMG/M metagenome (GOLD analysis project Ga0315282, IMG submission 203693) | Sediment microbial communities from Yellowstone Lake, YNP, Wyoming, USA - YL17G07_20 | ecosystem: Environmental > Aquatic > Freshwater > Lake > Sediment | place: USA: Wyoming | collected...
CAATCAGCTGTTTAATTCTTCGCTTAACATCTGCTTTCGTCGTCCACAAGTCGCATCCGCAGAACGGACATAAGTCGAAAACGCCTTCACAAGACGAAAAACGACCCGACACGTCAACTTGAGGAATCTCTTTGCCGCATTTAGGACAAGTCATCGCGGTTTCGCCTCTTTCAATTCCTGAATTACCAATAGCTATAGTGGTATATAACGGTTTCTTATGTTTGTGTCACTTGAGTCGATGACGTGTATTATATGAAGCCATGTAAGGAACTGACTCCACATAACGTCCCTCATACCACTTTGGTACAGACACCACACATAACGCACGATACATATTCACGTGAGCCTTACTTTTCGGATAATTATTTGGGCGTACGAAACGAGCAACGAAAACAGGAGCAGACTTTTTCGCCTTCATACTGACCCTTAACGTCAAAAATCTATCCACCATACGCTCCAACGAAGAAAGTAACGGATAATCATTTTCAAGTCTGACATCTGCTGCGATTGACTGCACTAATCTTGACGGCAAAATGTCGAATGATACCAAGTGAAACCCATCAACACTGCTTTGTAAAAGAAATATGTCGATACCCCATTTATGATGTAAACGAACAGCTTCATCAAACACATCTTCGAACGACAGTCCGTCAAAATCCATAAATAAGACATGCTTTGAAGATCTTAGATCGTATGGACTGCCATTAACAAGGCTTGTTATCCCAAGAACACGCATTTATACAACTCCCATCAATACTGTTCTCATCCGCTTTCGTCCACGTTCTTGAGCAGCCTCATAATCGCCTTTACTCCACGTCACCAATCCTCGACCGCCTTTACGAAACATGTAAAAATTATTGTCTCTACCACGCTTAAAATAAAAACCTTGATCGGGTCTGTCTAGACCATAATAAACTGGAATCACTCTGTCGTCTGGAACGATCAATTTACCTTCATACACGTGCCACAGTTGTTTCGCCAATTCAGCCGCACTATAAGGGGGCAACTTAAACTTCTTTTCGATCTCTAACTGTAACTCTTCGATTGACCCCATCTCTCGAATATTCAACCACGCGTTGTATTCAGAAAAGTCACGTTCATAGTGGTGCCGCTTAATCCTCGCCTTAATATGTTTCTTAATTCGTACACCCTCAACGTCTAACTCGATTTCTTCACTCGCATCTTCACGCCTAAGTCTTTGCAATAACCACGCCTATCCAATTCCATAGTTAAATCAAGATAAAAAGCTTTCTCCAAATTGTGTGGTATATCTATCGCTACTACCCACTGCATATTTGTATAGATAGCGTCTAATACCATATATGCCCATCATCCCATCAATCCCATCATCTAGCCATATAGCTATAGCAGATAGCTTTAAATACTAAGACTGCGTCATAGAAGCCTAAAGGAGCGACACAACATGTCCACCCCTCAAACAGAAAAAACATCTAAAGAATCTGTCTCCTCCTCGGAGTCTTTAAGAGGATTAGTAATAAATTTAGAGCAGTATAAGAAAATTAAAGACGAACGACTCAAACTAATACAAGACATTACAACAAAATTCATCGATGACAACATTACTCACCCAACAGACGAAGCATGGCTAGATGGAATACATCAATGGGCTGGAAACAATAATGAACTACAATTTTATAGAACAGAATATGGTATCTTCCTTCGACCCAGCGGTAGTTCTAGGTCACCATCAGTCATCCATCAATTACAAAAAGCTGTCGAGCCATTCGGGTTCTCATTCAGAAGTTGGGGAGTAAGAAGTGACACACTTTACTTATGTTTTGAAGAAACACAGTTTGCAGTAAGAAATCCACAATTTAAAGACGAATACAAAGAACGAAATCAAAGCATTTTAGAGAAGGTAAAAACACAATGACCGACACATACGTAATCAAACTCAGAGGCAAAACCATCAAAGCGACACCAGACAACAATGAATTCAAGAGAACTATCGATCAATTTCACAATGTAGCAGACATCAGCGTAGCAGTTGAGAGGAGATAATAAAAATAATAGAGGAATGAAAAATGAATGAAACAAAAGAAGCAAGAAAAGTAAACACCACCTATTGGCTACGTCAATGGAACGGCTTGACAGAAGAAAACATCGAAAACCTAATAAAAATCCTCGAAAAAGGCGAAGAAATCCACAGAAACAGAGGTGATAACTAATGGTAAAGAAACAAACAGCCCAAACATCTCAAGAGATCACATTCCAACCAAACGGTCTCTATCAAGAAGTCCACATTTACCCAGACGAAGAAACAATCAGCTTCTATATGAAAAATGCTCATGAATACGTCAAAATAACAGACACAGTAACACACAAAACATTTGAAATCCACAATCGAAACGCTTGGCGAATGCTGTTTTACTACTATGGTATCCGATACAACAAAATCAAACAGCTGACATGCGAAGAAAAGACCAAACTTATCAGAAAACTCCTCAAAGACAGTTACAAACACTTCAAAGCACAAATGAACGAAAGAGGCGAGATAATCTTCATCCGCAGCTCAAGATTCGAACAAGTATCATGGATAGACATCAAAGAATCAGTAAACAACGCAATAACAAAAACCTATGGAGAAATGCCAGAACACTTTGACAGATTACGTAACGCATGGGACTACAAAATACCAACACAACATCAACTGATGGACTTCTGGTATGAAATATATGCAGGAACAAACCTTGGTTCGTCAAGCCAAGCCAAAAGTATCACAGTTAACATAAGAGCTCGAACGATTGCAAAGTTAGGAGAAATGTCAGCCAGCTGCTTAAACTGGTCTACATTCAAAAGTCCAAGCAGATGGTTCGGCTTCAAAGAAAACCACATCAGTCAAATCATACCTTACCTCAAATCTCTAGTAACACGAGAAATCCACATCCCAAGAGGCAAAGGACGATTAGACGAAAACAAACTCACAGAAGTATTCAAAAACCAAGAAAAAGCACTAAATGAAGCGATGACAACAATAGACAAATATCTACATACAGCACTGACAAAGCAAGACATGAAAGCACTCATAGAAGTTTACAAGAGACATTACGGACTGCCAAAATACGTAATCGAAGACATACCAAAACTAATCAAAGAACCTACCATCTGGGGCCTCAGTAACGCTTTCAGTTTCTTCAGAACACACTGCGATTACAAGAAATCTAAGAGGTCGCGAGAAGAATCGTCACTGACACAAAGATTAGATTTTATCGCAGGCGAATTAATAGTAGTGGCACCATTCATCGCGCATCTGAAAAAACAATATAAATCGATAACGACAAGCCTTCTGATAAGTCCGCCACAACAATGAACACTTGTGAACAGCTCGTGAAATTCGAGCGAAACCTTTCCTTTCGGACGGTCAGGTGAACAAATGATCAGCAAAATAACGAACAATCTATTCATCGGCGAATTCTCGGACATCGTTGACGACGAAAGCTTAGCCTTAATGGACAAGTGGATACACGGAAAACATTATTGTGGACAACAACCAGAACTCCCAGTAATGCAAAGACTCAAAGAACTAGGAATAACAACTATTATGAACGTGATGGAAAGAAGTGACGATCGAGAAGAAAAGCTCCTCAGATTCATTTGGTACAACGGAGTTCGAGTAACATACAAATTTGAGCCCGTCCCCTCAGATGGATACATCAGCCCAAATATGGGTATAGACAAACTCAAAGAAGGCCTCTCATTCGCATATTACGAACTATCAGGCATATTCTTCGCTGATTACCAAGAGAAAGTCCTTGTCCACTGTGTTGATGGTATTGATCGTGCACCATTCGTAGTTGCAAGTTATCTCTATAAAGATATAAAACACCTGTGGGAAGACGAAAAAGGCATTACTTACGGAACACATGGACAAACTACACATTATCAATTTAACAGTCTACATGAAGCCTACGGATTCATCAAAACGAAAAGACCATTTATACTCGAACATCCAGAATGGATATGGTGGATCGAATGAAAATACAAATAGAAGACGTAGAAAAAACGATAAAAATACCAGCAGAACGATGGCGTGGAAAATGTCATCAAATCGCAGCACTAATGCTAGAACATAAACTCGTTAAAGGAAAGCTCCGATATGGACATTGGACTGGACCCGTAGTTAACGGCTCCAAATTTGAAAAGTATCCCGATGGCTTAGTACATCATGGATGGATAGAATTACCCAACGGGCAGATAGTAGACCCAACTAGATTTGAGTTCGAACAGAAAGCTCCTTACATCTACGTTGGCAAGAATGATTATTACGATGCTGGTAGTAATAAATACAGATTAGATAACATGAAACCACCACCTAAGTATAATGCCTTAGAAAAGCAAATAACACTCGAAATTAATGATGACGACTGTCCAATCGTCACTCCAAGCTACAGCATGGATGCTATTCAGCTCATCGAAGACTTACTCGAGCGGAATGTTAAAGATGGAAAAGTTAACGTTACTGTAAAACAAGCTTTTTGGCTCGCGAATCTACCACTCCAAATTCTTGACAAAGCAGCCAAACCAATTTATTCAGCACTAATAAGAGCAGAGATGAGTGGTCTCATTCCATTTGATAATAGAAAGCTCGTATTTGAAGGATGACAAAACATGAATAAACCTAAACTTACAGTTCGACAAGAAGTCATTCAGCAACTACTCCTATACTACAATAACGAAAACAGAAATCTCGAAGAACATATAAGAATGTTGAAAGCCGAATGTGCAGAACTTGGCCACATAATAGTACCTCGAAACGAAAATATTGAAGAAGAATTGAAAAAAGATGAATGGGCATGTACAGGAGCTTACTGTATAATATGTAGAGAAAGTCTTGGCTGGTGGTGTCCTAAAAGCCCAGATCATCTTTGTCATTACTCCAAGTCAGATGATGACTGTGATTATTGTCACATGCCAGCGGAGAGAAAATAATGTTCATGAAACGATGTAAATGTTGTAAATCCATCAAAAGTCTTTTTCTTCCAAAGATTGAGATAGAATACTTATTATTGAATGTCATCTTAGCCAACTCCGCCATCGCTAAGCATTACGCCAAACAGTTCAAAGAACTGTGTTTAGACTGCGCCAAAGATTTTGCTGAAAAATCACATGCAGAAATAAGACGAGAATATGAAGAAAGATTAACGAAAGAATCGAAAGTAGAAGAATGACAGATTTTCAATATCGCTGTAGACATTGCAAGAACGAATTCACACTGAAATCTTTGCCCAACAGAGAACTAACTGCTCGATGTCCAAAATGTAAAAGTAAAGACATCGAAGTGATGTAATGAACAAAACAGACTTAAAATACTTTTTCCAAAGTATGAGAGACAGTCCTAAAGCAAAAGCACTTAGAATGCTTTCAGTCAACGATTTGTACATATATGACACTGGACTAAAGCCAGTTGGACTCCATAATCAAGAAATGGTAGCCTTTAGAATATGGAAACGAAACGTCTGGAGACCCTTTAGCAAAACTATAACGAACGAAGACTGGAAAGAATGGAACATTGAACCTTCAATTGGAAGAGAAGGAATGATCGCTATATTTCGATACATGAAATGAGTAAGCTTTTTAACGATCTAGCCCCACCTTTAACCACGTATAAACCACCACTCGTTCCCATCATCATCATAGATTTTGAATAATTATTCTGCATTAATAATGTTTATATTGTGTAACAAATAGGATGCTATATGCTATACGCTAGAACTACTCTAACTATAGCATAAATAAAAAAAGGAGGAATAAAATGAAACATACGAAATACATCGTCGGAATAGCACTCGTCCTACTGACACTAATGTTTGTAGTAGAGTGCAAAGCAACCGTAATCACCCCTCCAACATTAATACAACTCGATGGAGGCAATGAAGTAAATGGCTTATGGAAGGGCGGCTATTGGACTTTCACATGTGCAGTAGATCAAGCAGACTCGTTAATTGGAAGCGTCGTACTCCCAGCAAACACGACCAAAGCATATGATAATGGAACAAAAATCGAAACAAGAAAAACAGTTGAAATCGACATTACGCCCACAAAAGCCTATTATAAACGAGCATTGAAACTTATGGATATTGACGATAGAATAATATCACCAGCAACATATTTTGGCGGCCTCAATTACTTAGGTTTCGCAGGGTATGATACATCAAAAGGAATCAATCCTATTGTCGTCAATACATACACATGGGCAGAACAAGGATGGCAAAAATACACTATCTTTACAGTAACAATCGAAGTCGATGGAGCGACAGTTGGTCAAGCAACATTCAATACAGAACAAGGCATTAACAGCATCGTAATATCAACAACTAAAGGAAATGTCTTGATTAAAAATCTTGGTCGACTCGAAGGAGACTATACTGAACCACAAACAGCGAGTGACATAGTAATATTTGACAACCGATACATTTACAGTGGAGACGCATTACGATATATCCGCTACGATCACGGAAGAACATGGCACTATTGGTCGAACGATAAACAATGGGTAGCGTACATTGAAGACTCTGAAGCTTTCTCGACATATTGGTGGGGAGATTGTAGATGGAATCCAAAAGCCAGCATAGATGACTCAGTAAAAAGCTCACCAGCTCCATTCAAATACATTGGCGGTACAGTAGGCTTCGACATCGCAGATCCAACAAAAGGCTGGAAAGCAAACGACTACTTTGGAGGGTTCGGAAGAATGCCAGTGTCGCCTAACATCTTCCCTGAAGACGGTTCTGACTCCCTAATTGAATACTTAAACATGAAGACGAGCGGAGGAAACATCGCAAAGACATGGCTCAACGGATACAATGACTGGCATTTTGAATATCAAGATGGACAACCAAGCGCAGTAGTAGTAGACTTGCCATGGGGTGCCTACAGCGGATCGCCAATAGTAACATTCTACATTCCATCAGAGCTCGCAGACACATGGGTTTACCATCCACCAATAGCGAATGTAAAAATTGACAAAGCAGAATGGATAAATGGCAACGATATCAAAACTAACGCAACATGTAGATTAACACTTCGCCAAACGTCCACAATAACAAGTAGTGCAGTCATAACAGCTAAAACAGACAACAGAGCAACAGTCACACCAAGATCAATAACTATAACAATGAAACCAAATACGGTTCAAACCATCGACTTTCAGGTATCCAATTTAGGCGTCACAGATGATACATCAGGCCAAGTAAGTTTTATCGTTACAAGAAGTTGGGACGGACAACAAACTGACAGTACAACATTAAGATATACGTTAAAGAAACCAGAAATGCCCAAGAATATGACAGACGTAACAGATCGAACAAGCGACGTAGCAGATAGAAATAAGCAGAATACCACTGAACATGAAATTCCAGAAGATAAATCTTTAAACAATAAAACACAAGATAAAGTACCAGACAATAAAATCCCAGAAATCATACTTCTGGAACATGATACTCCGTGGCTGCTTATAACAATCATCGCATGTGGAACAGTAATACTATTAGCTACAATCATCGTCATCTACAAATCGAAAGCAGTCAAAAAGAAAGATATACAAACAACACTCACAGCAGTTGGAAAAATAACGAAATCTGGAGCCAAAGAAGGACTACACATTGGAAAATCGCTATTTAAACGCTCGCCAACAATTCGAGCAATGATAGGAATCTTTGTCGGAACAGGAATGATATGGTTCGGAACTCAACCACTGCCATTGCTACTTGGTACACTCAATTTTGGCTTTCTATCTATAAGTATGACATCAGCTGTACTCATTGGACTTGGACTGTTCGTCATCGCTGTCTGCATCACAAGAATATTCAAATAATCTCCCTTTCTTTTTTCTATTTATGGTCTTAAGAATTAGCAGTTATCCAGTCCTTTATTGCAGATTCCACAGACGTATCCTCGATTCCATAGATCAGACCGCCCCATTCCGTAGTAATCGCAACGGATAATCCATTCTTCTTGCAATAATTCAGAACGCCAATAAAGAAAGCGTCTCTATCATCGTCCTGTGTACCACGAGGCTTTCCAAATTCTGTCACCCAAACTGTCATATGAGGAACTATGCCTTTAATGTAAGAAACGATTACAGGAGCAGCCTCAAGCCCTTGATCAGTATAAATATCTATACCAAAAATGTCAACGTAAGGACTTAATGCTTTAACCATTGACGTTCTGAAAGGCGACAACAAAGACAAGTTTACAACGATCTCAGCTTCTGTATCGTACTTTTTGATCTTGTCGTAAATGGGTTTAAACAACGCAACGATTTCATCGTCCAAATATGGATTACTCGCCACACCCGTACTGTAAGTCATTATGTCGGGCTCGTTCAATATTTGGTAAGCTGAAACATATCCAGCAAAAAACATCGCATAGTTTTCATCAAACGACCATAAAGTCAGAATCGTCACATACACCTTCAAACCAAGATTCTTCGCTGTCTTCATTAACAGCATAGTGGTAAGAAATGTCAGATCCCCATCGAAAGTACCGTCAGAACTCGGATACTGCATAGTACTGAAAGGAATTTTAATCCACGTAAATCCATCATCTTTCATTCTCTGAAGTTGATAGCTTACATTCCAAGCATTCCAATTTAAATATTCCCAAGTAGACACACCTACTTCCACCTTCCTATTCGGAGCGATCGTCATTAAACCCGTTATCGAATATGTTGTCGCAAAGCTGCCACATATAATTAATAAGATCAACCAGAATGGTGCGAACTTCATCTTTTTCTGCCAAGTTTCATAAACCACAAATACAACAACACTGTAAATCAAAAACCCAAATAGCGGTATATTCGCATCAACCCCAACGGTCCGAGACAATGACCATATTAAAACTGAAAAGAACACGATATAAACGAAAATTGCTAAAAAAAGAATCTTGATGTATGTCTTTACGCTTTGAGGTTTTTGGCCCGACATATCTAAGTCAGACCACTTCTACCTTGCTCGCAGGTACCTCAAGTCTGCCTTTAGGCTTCCATCCACCGAATCCCTGTTGCTTGCCACAATTCGCAATATGCTCAGCTAACTTATTAATATCAATTGCCCTTCCACAATTATTGCAAATGACTTTTCCACTACTAGACATAATCTATCACCACAACACGATTGTGTCCATCAGACACGTAAACAGTCCACTCATAGATATCGGTACCAGCGCTGGATGAACCCCCTTCAACAGTAACGCAATTGGAACAAACGCAATCATAAATGCAGCTCTCTTCTTCATGATTATTTTTACCTCATTCACAGTTTTAGGATGACCATCATGATTTCCATCGTGTTCTACATACTGCAACGCTACGTTATCTACGACCCAATTGAATTTCTTATAAATCCACTGAGATAAGTCTATTGCCTTAAGTATATTCTTGCCTCGAGACTTCAATGTGACAGAACCATTCGTCTTAGAAGCCACTATAAAGCTTCTTTGATAAACTTCATCTCCCTTATTTCCAACTATAACAACTTCGTCTTCAATTTCTTCTTCAGTCATCTTTCAACAGTAACTCCTCGATTACTTTAAACAATACTACACACATAGATACTACAGACTTCCCTGCCTTAAAAACGTTACTTAATTCTATGATTTTCTCAGTCATTTCTTAGCTGCCTTCATACTATTTGTTTTTCTGCTTGAAAATACTCCAAACATGATAACGACCACTGCAAATACAACTCCAACAATCTTCAGAATTGGAGCCAAAAACGCATAAGGATAGATTATAAATGGCCAAACGCCCCAAGAAATAGTTTCAACATACATGCTTACCCACCACATTAAACCGAACAGAATCCCAGCGACAACAACATAAAGAACGATTGAATTAGACATACGTTTTACCTCCCAGTTTCAGATGAGCGCGATAACCCATCACATACGCCAAAGAAATTGTCACAAGAGTCGTCATAACAATAGTAAAAACAACAATTGAAGTATTCGACATCTCACTACTCATTGTGCGAATAGTTATAAGTGCACTAGCTATAGTCATTGCCATTATAGACCATACAATAACATAGGGTGTTCCAAGCTTCTTCTTCCACAAGACAACAGCTATCACAAATATTACAGCATAGAGAGAAGCAGTCAAACAATACCAAGTAAACACTTGCAGCCATGGATTATTAACGAGCCACCCTTGTTGATTAGCCATAAAGAAGACCCAATCCGTGGGATCAGGCGCAAGTTCACCGACCGTCATGCCCAACAGAAAACTGATTAAAATGGGCCATGTCAGATTGATTTTCTTTACTTTTACTTCCATCATTCACGCTTCCTATAGAACAGTTTATACGAAATGATAAAGCATATCGCTGAAGCCACAGAGGAAAGCACAGCCCACATAAAGAAAGTAAACAAATCGATTTTGCCATCACTGTAAAAGTTCAATACCACAAATGAGAGAAAGATCATAGCCATAAGTATCAGAGGATATAACAACAACCTAAACAATTCTATCCGCATAAATGTTTTATTGTGAACGCTCAAAGCTTGCCCACCTTTACCTGCCGTTTGGGCCGTTTCATAAAACTTACTGCAAAAAATACAATCGCCATCCCCCAAGCAGCCATTGAAAAGCTCTCGTGATGCACCTGATCCATCGACCACCAAGTCCCGTAAACTAAAAATTGCTCAAACATTATAGCTATGCCAAGAACGAAAAATGCTAACGCAAATAAAGATAACAGTCGCATCAGTCAGCCGCCTCAAAATTAAAGTCGACAAGACCTAAAATCGCTTCTATCTGGTTTCGTGGCTTTCTATATTTATAGCTCGCATATGTTGCTCGCTCGTTTTTATTTGTCAGCTTTAAGAAGTCGGGATCTTGTGCCAACTCCTCAATCATCTTTCTATTTACTTTAATAAGATCCCTCACTTCGCCATATCCGCCACTAGCTTTCATCGCCTGAACGAAGCTAGATTTTCTCTTATGGTACGCATCAATTATCGGCTGAGGAGGAGTATCAACGGTCATAACACCCAACAATTGATAGTGCTCCTGACTAGCCAAAGGCTGCAATACTCCCAAACCCGCATATTGAGCAAGAGGCGCAACTGGATAATAGTGTTCACCACGAGTGTAAAAAAGCGTATTAATTTGGTGGGATCGTTCAATAACGTATACGAATATAAAATTTATCTCGCTAAACCTCGCGACAGTCCTCTCTAAATTTCTTAGCGCAAACTGTATTCCGCGAGATCCTGTACCCTGCGCATCAATTTCTTCATCAAGTACTATGCAATCATGCGGCTTTGCCTCTGATTGACAATAGCTTATAAAATCATCATACTCAAAAAATTCCTTAGGCAAATCATAGTTTCCTTTATTATGAGTCCAAAAACCATTTTCATCCAACCAATTCGCCATTGTAATTGCGCTAGTAGATTTTAACGTACCGGGACTACCATTAATCATCCAGCTCCGATTCTTCCAAGTCTTTCTTGCATAAATAATATCAGCCTTAACCAATCTCGTAACTGGATACCTTATTCGTAACATGTCAGCCTGACCCATCGTCGCTGGACTCGAATCGAGTCTCGCTAAATACCGCGCATATGCTTGCAAAGGACTCTCGATAAGATTTGATATTCTAGCCATCTCATGCTCTTCATAATCGTCGCTCTCTTCTTGAACGTCTTTATCGACAGACACACATCGAGAAAAACCCATTTTTACTTCTGTCCTTCACCTAACTCTTTAGCACGTTTCCGCGTAAATTCCTCTAACATTTTACGTTTCTCTTCATCTGACCCAGATTCAAGGTTCACGTTCATATTGCCGAATGGATTTGACATTCCCGAAGGAATCGTAACTCTCTCAAGATCCACGTCACCTCGTGTTACTGTAAACGGCTCAATAATATCCTTCGCATCTCTAGTTAGTCGTGCCATCGTCTGCGTTAATGGATAATCGTCACCATATTCTGCCTGCAAACTCTCCAAAGCGATCCTGAGTCGTTGAAAAGCGATGAATTGTTTTCTTGTGAGTGGAGTTTGATCACCTATTAATCCACCATAAAAAGTCGACTCCTCTGCTGCATGTCTTATCGTCTCATCACCCAGACTTGGTTCATCTTTCAACTGAGGATTACCATCCTTATCTTTGTGTCCATTCTGACGCTTGTAACTCAACGTATGTTTCGCCCGAGCTTTCACACGATTTTCGATAATTCTCTCTTTCTTATCATACAAAGCAGAAATCTTCGCCTCTTCCATACCAGTAAATGTAGCAGGGACAATTATTGAAGGTCGCTTGTCACGACGTTTTTTGATCCAGTTTATTAGTTCTGACAACAGTACTGCCTCCAAGTTAAGTGAGTGGCGCTGAGTCATGTATCAATCGCAATACCATCGAAGGAGGACCCGGATTATGTACAGAAAGTGCAGGAATCAACCATACGAATACGACTACTAACACCACAGCGATTCCGCCAACGATACATAATGCCACTGCATGTCTTCTGAACCAGCTCATGATCGAAGATTCACCTGTACCTTCACCCATTGTTCGCTCGAATGTTTTAACAGTCTCATCTGCCTGTGTATGACCATAATGCCTTAAGTCTTGTACAAGCTCCAATAATGACTCATTGAAATTCGTCGCAGTTTGCGCTTTCATCCGCCACTTTGTACCATAACCTAAATCGAAGTCTTTCAACGCTTTCGTCACATTCCCAGCCTTCGGAGCAAACCATGGAAGCAATGCCTGCCTAGCTGCGACCATCCCCATAGAGAACGTAAGCTCATATATCGGCAATGGTGAATCTTCATAAGTCGGAGTAAGCATTTGTGTAAACGTAGCGTAAGCGACCCGTGCAGGAACGGGATAACGAATGCAAACAGCTTCTCGCACCGTCGTCAACGCTGTATCGATAGTAAACGGCTTTGGAACCATAATGATTCGCATCGGATTTTCACATCCAACAAGACTTAACACATAATTGTTATACTCGTTCCATTTCATCTCTTTCCCCTGTACATTAACTAGCGTTGGTCCATGAGGATTCGAAGCAATCATCTCATCAATTTCCAACGGTTTTATGTCAGCGATTTCTACGTCACCAAAGCCAACCTTATTACTGCTATCGTACCAAGTTCCTCGCAAATACAGCTTTCCACTTACAGACACGACTTCACGAATAATGTCACCTATAAACAGTCCACCAGAAATAACTAAGTGAATCATCGTATAGACCATAGCCATCATTGTATCCGCATGAAATACTGAAATAGCAACAACATACGTTATCATAAAGCTGACCATACCAAAAAGCATCGCAAATAACAGAAGATTTTCGAGAAAACGCTTCCATGCCCATTGCTGCCACCATCGGGGCTGCTGAGCTTCGTGCTCATCTGCTGCTTGTAATCGCTTTTCTAAGCTCATTATTGCATCTCCACAGAACGTCTAGATAACTCCATCCTCAAGAAGAAAACTATAACAAACGAAATTACAGCTGCAACCGCTGCATACAAAACCATTAATACCCAAAGTTCACTTGTAGACAGCTCAGTCCAACTCTTATGATAAACCTGCAGTGTTGCAAACACAATAAGGAAGACCATGACCGTCGCAGTTACCACTAATCCTACAAACTTCAGAACAGCCTTTTGGCCTAGACTAATATCACCAGAACTGATTGTGCGCCACCCATTAACATGAATGTATCTCCTTATAAATAAACTTTCCCACAAAACTTCTAACATGCTTTTTCCCTCTATTCTCGTAATTCCCATTTTTTAACTGTATGTTTCTTTGGCATCCTAACCCACAATATCATTATCGCCAAGCAAAGCACAATTGTCCCTACTATGTAAACGAGTATCCAACCAACACTTATGCCAGAAAACTGCATATTCAAAATATCTAACCCAAGAACACTCTGCCAAACCTTAAATAAAACAAAATCAGAAGAAGTATAATATCCCTGCACTATAACGAAATTCGAATTCCCAGTTACTATCATCGTTGGAAACCACAAATCCAAAAGAATCACAGCAAGAAGTATCGATAAAGAAACCTTCAGAATGCCTAAATCAAACGTACTTTTTCCAACAAATGCAGAAATCAAGACAGCAAACACACATAATAATGGAAAATATACTAAAGTAAACCCAAACACTGGATTCCCAGAAGTCCGTGCCATATAATTCCAAATTGCTGGATAAAACACGAGTGAATGCAACGCCATAAATCCAGCTCCGCCTAATACTTTCGCCAACCTATTTCTCGTTGCAACATCTTCAGGTTCAGAAATATCAAGACTTGCCCATCCTCTCTTGCTAGATGCTGCGGTATGTGACCACCCCGTCTTCTTCGAGCCTGAAAGCTTCTTCACGAGCAAACCCACAATTAATATGACGACTACGATTAATACCACGATCGCTCCGACAATCTCAATCATAAACTCCACTCCTATCTGTGAATAACAAAGCTATGAAATGATAAGAGTTTTTGTTTTGCATTTCACTTTTCAATCCTCAATCATTTTTTAGTGAAGGTTCTTTGTGCATCAGTTCAAACCCCATTTAAGGCTTGTATTCGCAATAATAGTCTATTACTATGGCATCAGTCGTGATGGCTGTCCCATTAGTCCAATAGCATCCTACTTGGAACATTGTACTGTTTCTTGCTACTACTCCAACAACAAAAGTAACTGCTGGAGAGCCGTAGGTTACTGCTCGTGGAGTGATTGTTACGGTTGTTGGTGTTCCTGCTAATCCATGTGGCACCCATTCATTGTTGGCTACGGTTGCGGTTCCACTGTTCTCGTAGCCTATATTGCCCCTCGTGAAACTGTTTGCTCCAAGCATCCTTAAGGAAGCGGTCACACAGTCCCTTCCGTTAATGCCCATGTATGTGTTGTAGTCTTGGTTTGCGTCGACCTCTTCAATCCCATAATTGAACCTTCTTGTTCCCGTGCCACCCGCCCTACCGATGTATAAGTTAGTGAAAATGTTATTAGTTGCGTGATACCCTGCTCCGTCTCTTAATTGGATACCATCGTAAGTAGTTGCTCCATCCCCAGTAACACGTATCCCTACATTAGACAATTGGCTATTTCGTAACCCAGCACCGTCAATACCATGTTTGTTCGAATCAATGTCTATAAAACTATTCGTTAGCCTAAACATGGTATGAGCATTAAAGACAATGCCTCCGTTTATGAAACATTCATCCATATGAATGCATCCTCCATACTGAATAAACACTCCTCCTATCTCCCCCTCTACAGGCATCATATTTACAATATTAACATCGGATACTCCGCTCGTATAAAGCCCGTAATTGCCTATGTACTTATTGACTATGTTGTAAATGGAAATCTGAAGAATACTAGCATCATCTGCGGCTTCGATGTGTATTCCATCACTTTTAATGTTAATAAAAGTCATGTCACCAATCGTGAGAAAAGCAAACTCACCATAGCCCACAGGATTACTTGCAAAACAGATGTAGAGTCCGTGTCCACTCGTTTGATAGTTGCGGTTTCCATCCCAAATTCCTCCGTGAATGTAGATGTGCGTATTGGACGATGTCACGTCTTTGTTGCCAATCAAATTTTTATTTACGCCGTTTGCCAATTTAACACTGCCCTGTAGCTCAATTTCCGTATAAGACGGAACGTCTATGCAGTTTGTGTTTCCACTCGGAAGCGTTAACTCAAAGTTGCCTTTAAGTAATACTTTTTCTTGCCATGTTCTTCCAACCGTCAAATTACCCAAAGCCCAGTTTATGACGTCAATATCAACCGTGCTACTCGCATCAATCTGTCCCGTAGTGCCATTCTTCATCTTCGTTAGGCTACCATCTTGAAAAACAATGTAGCTTGCTGTCTGCTCTGGATAAGCCAAAGTGTCCGTGCGATTATAATTGCTCCACCAATATTGTGTAAAATTGCCATATGTCATATCCACAAGCCCAGTACTTAAGTTAATTACAGATATAAGTGATCCAGAAACATATTGTCTTGTAAACCCAGCATTTTGATCTTCGATCGTCGCTGTCGCTCCAGTGTCTATACTCGCAGTTATTCCAGTCGCTCCACGAGCTATAATCAGTCTTGTCCCATTGTAAACTGTCACAGTTGCACTGTACGCACCAGTACCCACGTAAACAACACCACTGCTAGCGTTACCTAAAACATTGTTCAACAACACATTCGAATCTGCTGAAGTATAATACATGTCCCAATTTGTACCATTAATCGCAAAGAACGTATTATTCTGATACTGGCCGGCGTAATAATCTGCAATTGGTAACGGCGTATCAAGATAATAAGTTGTCGTTGCTATGAGGTTCGCTTTACCTACTGGAATCAAAACGACAGACGAAGCAAAAGCCAACATAATACTAAGAGCAGTAACCAATGAAAATCTCAATTTTGTTCTAAATCTCTTATCCACAGTCAATGTTCTCGACGCAACGATATACATCACGACTAATAGACCAAAAACTTGTAAAATCGTACCGACATCCCTCGCAGACTGTATTAAACTTACGATATCCAAAACTTGCAATCGCGTCCCTGTAGCACCTATCCAAACACAAGCACCTCCGTAAGCGAATGTCTGACCAAATATCAAAAATAACAGCCCACACAATAACGCAATAACAGACTCGAAGCTTACGTTTTTTCTAGAAAACAACAAATAACCCTCCAAATTACATTTACACTTAAAGCTTTTCTTATACTTATTCTTTTCGGCTTAAATATTCCAACTTCGCTTTTTCTTCTTTCCATTCTTTTTCGTTTCCCCCGTTACACCCCAAATAAATATTAAAGCCATCGCAGCAGCTATACCTATGCTGACTCTCTGTAACACTTCTGTTGACATTCCATAGACTGCCGCTGCCGCGATTGCTTGAGCGGCTGCTGCTTCTTCAGCTGGCGTGACAACCCCCGGAGACCCACCACTAATCGCTACTGTAGGCGCAACATAACGATAAGTAATTGAAGATAAACCTAAAAATCCACGTATATCGTCCAAAAGCACTTTACCAAACGAATACTGTACATTAGAAATGATTGCATTGACACTCAACTCTCCAAGAACATCTCGTATGACCGTACGAACTCTCGAAGCAGCAGCACTAAATATGACCGCTGTATCTAAATAATACGTTATATGCGGAGTCGCCCTGAAGACATTTCCGATAATTTTCATCGCCTGCAAAAATTGATATGGATAAGTATTACCGCCTGCACCCGATGTAAGCCACTGCAACTGTCTCTGACCAATCAAAACTCCCACAGAAAGTATTTTGAATGGTTGAAATCTTGAAGAAACACTATCAGTAAATCTAAACAACTGAGATTCAAACACATTCCTAGAAAATACCTTAAACAACGCACTTGTCAACGTAAAAAATTGACTCTCAATCAAAATTTTTGATAAGCCTTTTGACGATAACGCAGCCACAGAAACAGACGTCGACACTGGTCGACTATAAACTGAAGGGGGCAACGTGTAGGTAACTTCAAGAAGAGGCATATGTTGTGGAAGAGTAGCATCGGTAGCCCCAACTTCTTCATGTCCAGTTGGAACATCAGAATTAATTTCTCTGCTTGACCGAAACATCACTTGCGTATGACCTTGTTTATTAATGATGGAAAAATCACTTAATGTTATGTTGTTCCAAGCTAATTCTTGCCAAGATGTAGAATAAAAAGTTCCATCATCATAATTTACTCCGTCGAAAGCAGAATAATCAGAAAGAAGAATCGTACCTCCTGTTGCTGAAGTCCAATTTTGAACTCTGATATAAAATTCTGTGTCAGACAAATCCCAATATTCACAACCCCACAAACAAATTTTAGCAGCCGATATAACAGCGTTGTCAGGAATGTCACTGGTATAATACCATGACGCTACAGACCTAAAAACACCGTAATATGGTGAAGAAGCCCATTTTTCTTGTGATATACGAGTAAAAGGAGAACTGCTTGTTGGATTAGTTATGCCATTTCCACTGCTTGCGTCGTGAACGGTACTATACGTATCGCCTGTATTCTTGACATATCCATAGTATCCTGAGCCTTCTGTGCCACCAAAAGTTGTTGTTGTTGTTGCATGAACAAGTTTAATACTCGTTGATAGAATACATAGAAAAGAGAAGGAGAGAAGATAAAGCAGAATTAATGTATTTTTTCTATTTTTCATCATCTATTTCTCCTCAAATAACAGATTTCTTTTGTTCTAACTTTAATATCAACTTTCTTTTTCCAATTACTCGCCATTGCCCATAAATTTCTTTATGAACATCTAACCCAGCTTTTTCAAGTGTTTTAGGTGGAATAGAAACAAGTTTTGTATGTCCATCACGTTTAGAAACACTCGTCAACTTCCGCCACTCCCCATTACCATGAAGAGCTAGCAAGATTGCCTCACTTTGATTTCGTACAATGCCGAGACTATTTAAATAATTGTAAGTATCTTGAGTTCCACAATGAAGCTTTCTGCTAATCTTAACAATGTTCATTGGTGGCTTTGAAGTGTATAATTTGCGTATTTCTCTTGTTTGTTGTTCTGTCAAGGCCATGATTACTATCTTCTATTTCCCAGATTATATACTTTTTTATATCTGAACTGTCTCACTTGCTTGCAGCCCTCCTCGAAGACGCACCTTTTCTATTTGATGCTCTTTGAGCAGATGTTACTTCTTCAGTCAAAGCCTTCCAAATCTTCTTCAAGCCTTTACGTTTCTTAAACACAACGCCCAATATCACAAATGCAAAAATCATCAATCCCACCTGAGCATATATAACTGTGTATGAAACCTTTATCTGCTTAACTATTTCTGTCGTTGTTTCATTCGGATACGTAGCAAAGATATGAAAAGCATACGTCCTCTCAAAAGTAAACACATTATCTCTAACAGGAACATCTACAACTAAATTTCTTACTGTCGTACCATTCGCCTCAATATGTATTGTATCACTTCTTACGCCCCCGATGTTTGCAACACCATAGCTCGTCCCATTAATTATAACAGTATAATTCCCTTCCGTCACATAGTATTTCAACGTAATATCTGCAGGAACAGTTTGCTTATTGTATACTTCCATTTGAACCGTTAATGGCACATTATCATAAAGAAGCTGAAGGATCGAACACGTAAATGTACCAGTCGTCCAAGTAGATCTTATTATAAACTCCGCTGTCACAATTACGCTAGGACCAGTAAGAACCGGCCCAACTACTGGCGGAACAACCGATGGAGATACCACATTTAGTCCTGTTATTGTAAGAATGTCTTGTCCGATAATTCTCATAGCAAATGGAACCCTCGAAACGACAGAAGTTGCTATAGAAACTACGGCACTTACACTTCTACTGAAAATTGATTGTCTTCCTAAAATAGCGTAAATGTACGTCGATCCATAAACATTTCTTATCACAAGCACATTTTCACTCAATCCAGAAAAAATAGTCATGAGAGAAGTCAGTCCCCTAGAAATGAAGACTGTCCGATAAATAGCATCGAACCCTCTCGCAAACTCATAGAAGCGAAAGACGTAACTTTGAGGTCCAGATAATTGAAATACAGTTCGAATGTAATCGAACACATACGAGAATTCCCCAAATAAAGAAGATAGAGATTTGCCTATAGCGAAATTGTCAAAAACTCTTGATAACTCAGAAAATGAAAATGGTATAGCTTTATTGAATGAAGCGAAGTCAAATACCTTTACCAATTCAGACCGCATAAATCCCAGACCTTTTCCAAGAACATTGGTATCGAAAACTCTCCCTATTTCACTGAATTGGACTCCTTTTCCAACGCCAAACAATAGTTTATCGAACACATTACTTAACTCCGACATCACAAATGGTCTAGCCAGATTCTGCACCATCCCATCATATACCTTCGTCATGACACCCATAAAATTCGATACAGCAACTTTCAGCCCACCTAAATCGAACAGACCAAAGAAATCACCCATACCTCGTGCGAGGCTCATGCTGACCTGAAGAGAAACGTCACCACCAGTACTACTTATCCCATTACTTAATATTGTCCAAGGACTGCTTTCTAGCCAAGCATTACCTACAAACCAACCATACGGATCACCGTAAATCGGCGTAAACGATATCAGTTCGCTTTGCAGAAATGAAACAGCTCGTACCATATTGGCATAATCAAAGATTCTAGACAATTCACTGAACACACTCGTTTTGCCTATCGCAGAGATACCGTCATCGAACATTTCGCTTAACTCGTCGAAAGAGAATGACAATGCTTTCGGCCCAACAGTCTGTAGGACTGTCTGCAAATTGTCGAATACTTTAGACAGTTCGCCAAATGACTTGCCCATTCCTTTTCCAACAACAATACTATCAAACATGGTACTGAATTCACTTTTAAGGAAACCAAGACCCTTACCCATAGTTATCGAATCAAATACTTTCGACAGTTCACTACGAGTAAAACCCAACCCCTTACCAAATGACTGACTATCCCAAACTTTAGCAAATTCTCCACGTCCCAGTCCCATACCTTTACCGATATCCAAATTATCAAATAGCTTACTAAATTCAGAATTTAAGAATCCCAACCCTCTAGACGCCGAGCTCGAGTCGAATACCTTAAATAACTCAAACATCTGAAACGACCTAGCAAAATTCGACGTCATAGCATCAAATACTTTCACCAAGTTCCCTAGTACAGGTATAGACATTGACCTACCAATAGCAAAGTTATCAAAGACATAAGTAAATTCTCCAGATAACTTTCCTATACTGAAACCAAACGCTTTTAAGTCAAATATCCTCGCAAGTTCACTAGACGAAATGCCCAACGATTTTGAAGAAGCAGAATAATCGAAAATCCTCGTCAGTTCAAAAGAAAGTTTAGCCATACCTTTTCCTATCAGTGAACCATCCCATACCTTACTAAACTCGAAAAATGAAACAGGAATCGCTCTATTCATAAAACCATAATCAAAAGCCTTTCCCAATTCTCCAAATACCGTCGCCTTACCCAAGCCCAATAAAGCTCTATCAAAAACATTATTCAGTTCCGATTTTACAAAGCTCAAACCTTTCCCAAGAACGTTAGTATCGAAAAATCTACCAATTTCCCCGAATTGAACTCCTTTACCAATGCCAGACAGCATCTTATCAAACATCCCACTGAACTCCGACATCGTAAACGGTCTAGCCAAATTCCATAGTGTCTCATCATATATCTTTGTCATAACAGCAACGAAATTCGACACAGCAAAATTCAATCTACCCAAATCGAACAGTCCAAAGAATTCGCCCATGCCTTTTGCGAGCCCCATACTAACCTGAAGCGAAACATCACCACCCGTACTGCTTATCCCATAATTTATCACTGTCCACGGATTATTTGTTAGCCAAGCATTATTTATAAGCCAACCGTATGGATCACCATAAATTGGCGTGAACGATATCAGCTCACTTTGTAGAAACGACAATTGCTGACCCAGACCAGATATTTGAAATGTAGCTTGCAAATTATCGAAGATTCGCCCGAATTCTCCAAACATCGTTCCTACACTAATACCCTTCGTCATTGAATCAAGCACGCCTACTAATTCTGATTTTACACTACCCAGACTTTTCCCAATCGAACCGTAATCGAATATCTTCAGCAACTGTCCCTCTAGAAAACCCAGCCCTTTCCCGAAAGATATTGAATCATATGCCCTTGATAATTCACCGCTTAGAAATCCAAGCCCTTTACCATAAGCTATACTATCTAATACTTTAGACACTTCGCTAAGCCCATTAGCAATAGAAAGCCCGACTCTTGACGAATCAAACAGCTTCGTCATCTCAGAAACCATGAATGATCTCGCTAAGTTCTGAAATAATTCATCAAAAACGCAAGACAACTGATCGAACTGCTTTGTCATCGCTTTACCTACTGAACCGCTGTCTTGAACTTTAGTCGATTCGTTTTTCTCAAATGATAAGCTTTGTCCACTTGTTTCTTCGCTTCCCCAAGCTCCATGAGCAGGCTCAGGACTAACATATTTACCTACGAAAACCCAATCCATAAGGGCTGCATGAGTAGTGGCTCCATATACTCTTAAGCCAATATAACCTGATGAAAATGAAGTATCTGTTCCAGTAATTGTGTTTGCACCATTAAATGAAGCTGTGTGGCTTGAACCAGTAACAAGCTCTTCTACTAAATACCATGTGTTTGCGGGATGAGTAGAATCTGCTGTTCCAAAAGCAGTATCTGTCCCAGCAACAATTTTACGGTGTTGTGCATTCGCTGTTGGTGGTATATAAATATAATATAGATTACTTGCATCAGTGTAACGGTATAATGGGTCTAAATCTGGAATGTTTGTTATACCCTCTATTCTCCATTTAATTCTTGCATTAGTCATAGTAAAAGAAGCACTTTTTAATGTCATACTTCCAGTTGTTGTTCGGTATGCTTGAACAGTGCTGTCTCCTTGAATAGTCCAAGTTCCATCTACTACTGTCCATTTACTTAGATCCGCTAAAAAATCATCGAAGAACAGAAAAGTATTTTCCCCATTGCTTGTTGTCGTAGCATCACTTTTTCCATAGTAAACGTAAATCGTAGCCGCTACCGTGCTTAAGTCGTCTGCAACTTCGACCCAGAAAGTAGCGTTTACTCCAGTATTCAAAGTTTCCATCCAACAATCCAAAAGACCCGTTCCAGAAGAATTTGTAAAGCGAACGTCACCAAAATCGCTTCTCATCTTGTTATTTATTGTTATGGTATCATTGGTTACATAAGTTGTCGAAACACCTTCGGTAGTTCCGTTTATGATGATTATACGAGTTTGATAAAGTGTTCCCGCTCCAGTTGCGTTATTGATTACATGACTTCTACGGTAACTCCATCCACTAAGCCAACCATCTGAACTATGTGTATACAATAACGCACAGTCTATTTGCCATGTACTTTGAGAAGTATCGCCCGTTTCAGTTTCACCCAAAAATCTAAAGGTTATTGTTTCGCTTGTCAGATATGTTCCGATTGAAACGTTGTTCCATTGACTTGCACTTAGACTTGCAATAATATTTGTCCAGCTTGCTCCATTCCAAACATCCACTTTTAGGGCTTCAGCATCCACCGTTCCTGTATATATGCATAAGTATTCGCTTGTTTCATTGAAGACTGCTGTTGTCCATTGAAACTCAAGGTCAAGTTCATAGTTGTTAGCAAGAGTTTTGTTTACTACCACATCATCCACAAAACTGCCCTCGTTAGTATCAGCTTGAGAATTAAAGTCTATACGGAAATTAGAAATGAGATACTGTGAATCTGTTATTATTTCTGAATATTTGTACCATGCGTCTTCATTAGCAGCCAAACCCAAATCTAAAGATTGAAGAACATAGGCAGTACCATTATAATAGTAGAAACGATAGTCCGTCGCTTCTTCGTCATCAACCATATACCAAAAGCTTACTCCCGCTTGGCTTGCTCCTGAAAGGTCTATATTATCAGAAATTAAATTGCCGTCATTCGCATTCAAAGCGTAGGACATGTTTGTTCCACTATGTGGTGCCCAAGGACTTCCGGGAGTACTACTTGTTCCACATAACCAAGTTGTGGCACCATTATCATTCCATTTATCATTCCACGGTCCTTCTTCAAATCCGCTGGTAAAAACATCACTCGTTGTTCCTCCAGAGGTGAGTGCTTCCGTCAAAGTGTCATTAGTAGAGTCTGGACCAGCCTGCATCGCTAGAAAACTGCTGTGAGTTCCATGACCAGCATGACTGTCAACATCGCTCGTGTTGTTATCCACATAATCTGTTGTATCAGCAGCCCTCACGACTGGAACAAAGTGAAAAACAGCATATTGACTCAAAAGCACTAGAAAAATGATTAAAGAAACCTTGAATATACGAAACTTTCTTGTCTTTATCATCTATATTGATTCCACATCGTACCGCAACAAACGAACCTAAGAAAATAAGAAAAAGAGATTATAGAGTTTGTCAGTTTGTACCAAATGTGCAGCACCACACTATAGTGAGATTATCTCCGCTGTTGAATGTTGTCTGAGTAAACATAGCGAACGCAAATGAATCGTAAGTGCATGATGGCAACAGACTCCAACACAATTCTGCTTGTTGCAATTGTACGTCATTTGCTGTAGCTGTAAACATCTTCGTCACGTTCCACGCGTAATTGCCGTTTCCCGTAGTATTCCACCAAGCAGCAATCGTCCCGTTTGCTCTAGCGAAACCATTCGTAGTAACTTCACTAGCAAAGTTCGTCGCAGTATTACTCAACGCGCCTTCATTCGATAAGGCAATCACACTTGTAGTATTCAATGGCAACGTCTCGTTACTGAACGCCATAATATTCCGCATATGTCTAGCGCCATTTAAAGTTATGAGATTACCAACAAGCACAGTCTCTGTAACTACTTTGCCATCAATAAGTCTTTGTGCAGTCACTTCAACGTTAGCTGTAGGTGTCGGGTCATGATGACCACTACTTGCACCTGTACTTGTATTCTCAAAGAACGTAAAATTGTAACTGAACGAACCACCAAAGAAATACATGCTAGCGAGACTTACAAGGCAGAATATCGAAACGAATAGAGCAATTCCGACAGCTACTTTTTTCTTACTAGGTATCTTTAAATCCATTTCACATCACCTCCAACAAAGTTGCCACATATGAATCTACACAGCCTAACCCGTTGCGCAATTGATTACCCATTCAATTTTCAATGCATCGGCAGAATATAACGTCGTCGATGTAAAAGTCTTAGCCGCAAATAGCGTAGCATTTCCACCGCTGATACCACAGCCAGCCCAATACAGCCCAGCCAATTGCAAACTTGCACACGTCGCATTTGCAGTAAACGTATGTGTACAGTTCCACGCAGTCGCATTTCCTGCGATCGTGTTAATATTTGACGCGAGTGTCCTATTAAAACCCTCGTACCACTGAACTTCTCCCGGAAGATACGTCCAAGATTGTGAAACAGCGTCTGAAGCGTTACTTACACCAACATAGCCTACCTTTGTAACACCTGAATCGTTAAACCAGTAAGACGTTTGGCTTCCATTATTAAAGCCTAAGAAGTCCCTAATAAGATGTAGTCCGCCGTACGTAACTTCGTTTTCACCATCAGCGATCAACTCCCAACCAGAACCATGATTAACCCATACTCGCACATGCCCAGTCACAGGATTTTTCTCTTTCGCTGAGAGAAAAACCGATTGCAACTGTAAATTGTTAGCGGCAAAATAACCTACTAAAATACACACCATCGCGATTGTAGCAACAACTGACCCGAATTTCTTCTTACTTATTTGCATTAAATTGTCACCTCCAAAGTGTTACTCAATAAAACTCTCATCCTCTTTCTTCCCAACTTTCTTTGAAGCTTTATCTAATATTCTCTGTGACTGGGATGCGAATGTGAATTGTTGCTCAACAGTAAAAATAATCTTCAGAACAGATGGAATGAATATCACAACACCAAAAACCCACAATGCAATCACCCATAAGCCGATAATCCCACCAACAATGTCGATCGCAAGCGAGTCTGGAAACAAAAGAAGAGCAGTCACAGGGAAAAATAGTAATGCTCCAAAAATTGACCAGTACTTTCGAAGACTAAAGCTCAAAATCCTATCCCTGAAAGAAGTCATAACATTCCCTACACTTTAGAATACTTCGGTTGTATATAAAGTTTATCATGACACAGTACGAAGAATGGAATAGCCCATATTAGAAATATAATGGAATCGTGACAGTCACGCAAAACATCAAAATTGCCTAACGCTCTGTACACCCACACTCTAAGGACATCGTTAGTCCCAACGCTCGAAGGTTCGCCTTTCGTCCCACCTGTCGTATAACTAATACACTCAGATTCAAGTAAGCGAATATTCGTCATACCGTACACATAGACAAGAGTACCAACTAGACAGAGAAATATAAGCAATATTAGTTTTTCAATGAAATGCATATTTAAGTCCGCCCCCTTTAACTTTGAGATTGAAGATTAACAGCATCAGCACGAATCCACTCACGAAAGCTGCAACCAAACCAGCACCTAAATCAGAAATTTCACCTTGAACATTAAACGTGGAACTCAGACCATAGACACACAGTCTTTGAACAGCGTATGTTAAGAAGAACGCAACGAGTATAAATATCAGTATTTGCCAAAGAGGCGTAGTTTTAGTTGCTCCTGAAGCTAATATGAACAATGCAATCGCTGCAACCATCAAAAGAGGTATAAAAAACCCGCCGTACCCAATAAAGAAAATGCAGATCATAACAATGGCAACGATGCCTATCACGACCCACTTCACTAATCCGCTAGCTACTTGAGTTAATATTGACATGTCTTCACCTCCTCCTTTTCCTCTTTGTCATTATAACTGCCACAACGGCAATAACAACTGTAATAAGTACCACTAAAACTAACCACGTCCAATCTTGCGGTGGTACCTGCCCTAATGGAACAAGTTCTAATGTTACATCAGTCTCGCCTGTATGCATTTGTACTACTGTAGATGCACTTTTATATAGTGAATTCTGTTCTGTTGCAATCGTAACAGATGGTGTAGCTCCCTTGAAATCGAAACTCACTAACCCATTTGCAGTCCAGCCATTTACTCCTTGCGTCTCCCAGTTGACTATGACATGAATGCCACTAATCGCTATTTTTGTATTGATGTCGATTGTCTTAACAACAAGCACACTACCAGTAACACTGTATGCCAGCAACTTTCCTGTTATCTCCTTTGTATCAGTTATTGTACCAAGTGAGTTAGCGGCATCGACTCTAATCTTGAAGTCAGCATCTACTGGTTGACCGAGATTTTCCACTACAAAGTTGAAAGTTTGTAACTGCCCTTGTGATAAAGGAGCTGTCGCCCAAGCCGGGGGTAATATAGACCATGTTAAACCTTGAGTTATTGGCATCAAAGTTACTGTACCAGACGCAGTTACGTCTGCAGTTTGTTGAACCGTTATAGAAACTGTCTTTTTGTCGCCTACCGAACCTATGTCAGATGGACAACTTGTTATCTTGAAGTTACCAAGCTGCGGTTGCCATACAACGGTGTCAGCCAAAGCGGTACTAATCAGAATGTTAATATTACTCGAATAGCTCCCCCAAGGAAGATAATCCCTCAACCAGCCTAGACTTGAGTCGCTTGGATCAACCGTAAAGCCTAGATTATCAAGATTTGGATCCCAACTCGGAGGTGATGGAACTGAAGCGCCAATATCTTGCTGTAAATATTCTACAAGTGAATGAACAGAGATAGATTTGCCTGAAGGCTTTGCTTCTGTAGGAAATGTTGGAGGGCCTGAAGAAAACGGAATTCTTCTCCACCAAATCCCGATATCACCACCTCCATCCATCCAACCAGAGTTTTGCGTATAACTAATAACAAAACCTGCACCATCCCCCTTGTCTGACGTGCAAGGAAAAGGTTGCCCAGTATCTTTCCAGTAGCCTGTATAATCAGTACTTGTTCCTCCCATACCATACCAGTAATAAGCAAATGTGTTTTCGTAGCTCCCAGTCATCCAGCCAACTGAAGCACTTGAGCCATCCCCAATAGGATAAGGATTTGTCAATGCATGAATTACACCAGAATCACGGTAGAAGAAATATTGTTTGCTAAACCATTCTAAGCTGTACCAATTAGGCATCGTATATCCTGACCCTATCTTGCCTAAGTCTTGGACATATATCGAATCATCAACGCCAGTACCCCAATGTTCTGATTGTCCAGCACTTATCACCGTTGTCGTAGTTGTACCAACACTATCAATGTATTTAGCGCCTCGAGACACTCCATTAACAAAAGCCTCAATTGTAAAAGGAGTATGAAGAATCCAATCACTTGTTGTAGTTTCCCACCTCATTGGCTTGTAATCATTCACAACCCCAATACTCGAATCTCTACCTGATGCGACCAACGTTGCCCAATTTTGGCATGCTCCTGGGACAACAGTGGTTATTGTAAGTTTCATAGGTCTTTCAATGTATGGCCGAGAGGGAGTTATTTTTATTGTTATTGTGTTTTTAACCGTCACGTTTTGTCCATCAAAGTAAGGCGAACTCTGAGCAGAATGTGCTTGTGTATCATCGAATTGATATGTATCAACTTGGTCAGTAAAGTCCACTAACATACCTATGTCCCAGTATGTCCCCTTCAAATTAGTACCACTTAAATAACCGCCAGGGTCAATGTTTATAGTGCTTGCTGAAAGCATTGTGAGTTTGACACCACCATATTGAAACCCTATAATCACAGAAGCCACGACTACAATCGCCAGAACTAACATTCCAATTACAGTTTTAGATTTCATGTTTATTTTCCTCCACACAAAGTTGATTTTCCTTTACCATTTTTTCTTACCAACCCGCTTATAATACCATAACATTGCAACCGAAAATAATATCGCGACCACAACAATCATAAAAATCGTCACACTCGAACTTGGCGACGTCGCAGGATTAGCGTCGCCCGTCGTACTTAACTGATACGTATACATCATGATCGCTCCAACAATCGCAACGACTATAAAACTTATCAGAATATACTTCCAACCTTGCTGATTACTTGAGATACTTGATTCCTCCTCGCTTATAACACAAGGGAACCATGACCAATAGAGGCATAACTTGAAGTACTATTTGAGCAGATACTGGCAACATAATTAAACTTTTAGTTACATTCACAAGGATGTGGATACCCATCGCGACAGCTAAACGTCCACCAGAAATAAAGTAAGCGACATCAATAACGTTTCTGCTCACAAATATTGTGGGTAAAAACTCCGCATGACCTGCATATGAAACAAAACCAACGTAACTATGAAATAGAGCAAAACATATGCCGTTAACCAACAGAACAGGAATCAGATTATAACCCCGTTTCATCGTCAACCAATAGAAAAACGTAAATAACCCCCAAGCAAAGATCCACTCCTCAGCGATGCCTGCAGCTGCACCCAAAAATGCATGAGGAATCGTCTGCATACTCACAACGCTTGGAGGAATCCTAAGAAGAGTAATCGTTATAAACTGCATCAAAATTACTCCAGAAAAACCGAACCCGACAATTGAAATCGTACGTCTTGTCAATACTGAAGCCCTTGGAAGAATATCAAAGTGCGGAAAAGGTCTTCCTACAGCAGTACCTGATACAAAATGTAAGATAAAACCAACAACTGTCATCCAACATAATTTCTGCAATAAGTCCCACTCTTCTGGAAAAACTTTCGCCCAAGTTGAAAAGAACACCATGAATATGAGAAGATATGCAGTCAAAATAGCAGTTATTACATCCCAGCGACCAGCAACAAAGTCTGCTGCTGACTGCGCCTTATCTTGCGTAGCAAATTTGACGTTACCGTAAGAACGTACTAAATGATCAAAAAAAGAGAGAGTTTTGCGCTGCAGTCATAATCACCCCTTAGACAACAGAAAGAGCCATCCCGTACGCAATGCCAGCGTAAGAAGCAATCACAAGACCTATCACTGCAAGCGTGAACCCCATTGAATAACCTTTCATAAGTGAAGTCGTCGAAAACATTGATATGACTGATCCAAAGACCATAAGTAGAATGCCTAAAGCCCAAATACCACCAGACAATGCCCACACCTGAGAAGTCGAAGTGTACCACATCATGTCTGACACAAACTTAACTCCTGCGTAAAAAACCATCACAAACATCGAAAGCAAAAGAATCTGCATTCCTTCCTTCTTACTCACATCCATTGTCACTGTAGTTTTGGCGTAATTCATATAGACGACAAGTGCAAGTAAAAATGTCGCTATGAATGCGTAGATAGCTGCGATTGTATCGTTAAAAGGAAGACGCCAAGGTCCAACTGTTCCACCGAATGATACACCCCAACCCCATTGATTCAGAAGCCAAATGACTGACGCAACAAAAGAAATTATGGAAACTGTAGGTGATGGCTTAAAGAAAGCATACGCAAATATCACGAATAAAGCGAACTCTGTAGCAATCGTCGACGCTAATACGATACTACTGTACTGGTGCATAATACCAGCGACAGCAGTAATCAACGCTAACAGCCCCCAGACTACAGCAAGCTTCGTTTTATCGCTCATTGAAGTCGTTGACAACATTGTTATCCACCGTCCAAGATTAACTTGGCTAGACAGAATACGATAGCACGCTAGTATTAGCTACCCAACCAACACCTAAGTTCATAGATGCTTGTGTGCCTGCAGGATCGATATAATAGATCTTTGGCATTACACAGAACTGTTCTCCAGCAGCGAAGCTACCACAATGTAACGTCAGTTTTATTCTAGCAAATGTCGTCCCAGCAGCCTTATCGTAATGAACCATAAATCCTTGGAATGGTTCCGTCATGTCATCGACACCGATATTGACTACCCACTTGTATTGAGAACTATCGTATGGAGCACTTGTAAAAGTCTTCGTTTTGTCTTTGCCATAACCTATCGAACACGATACGAATGAAACCTTGCCCGTATCTGGATATGTTTCGTTCGTTCCAGCAGTCGCTCCATATTCAGCAGCACCTGCACCCGTATGGTTGAATACATGAAATTCTACTTTCGCAAGCACCAACGCGTAGCCTTCACCAGCAAAGCTACTAATATAGAATTCAGTCGTATAGTCTGCATAAGTCGAAGTCGAAATGCCAGTCACGTTAATAAGACCTGTCAGTGCTGGACCTGTTTCTGCCATACATGCATACAAGTTCACATATTTTGTCTTAGTGCTTTCCCCAGCAGCAAGCGGACCAAGAGCTGTCCAGTCCATCTTCCAACAAGGTTCATCGATACCATCACTATCGTGATCCCAGAATGTTTTACTACCAGCAACAGTGTACGGCGATTTGTACTCGTCTTGGAATGGCCAAACCGTTGTAGTAGTTCCACAGTCAGCAACCAAGTACAATATACCAGCATCTTCAGCTTCTAGTTCTCCAGATATACTTCCTGTCGCACCAGTATCTGATCCAAACAATCTAGACTTATCTGCATGGTAAATGTATGTATCAGGCAAATCGGCAGAAGCTGTTGACTTTGAATTATTGTACCACGAGTAGAATGGAATTTGGATAGCCATGGAACCTGAATAGATATATCCTTCGTAAGGCTTCGGGATCTCTTTAGACTCAATTGGAGTTGTACTCAATGGATTCCACACATAAGTCATTACTCCATAAGCAACCGAAAATACAATTACAGTCGCAATCAATACAGCTGCAGCAACAAATTTTAGAGATGCCATGTTTTTTCCTCTCCTCCTTTATGTTTTTTAATTCGGTTCCCCAACATTCTTTGCCTCACAGGAGAGGACTTTTGCCCGAAATAAACCTGTTTACTTGTCGAGGTTTAACCTTAGACTAAGCTTTAACGATAGAGTATTTAAACTTTCCCACTTATCTTGCTAAAAAATAGCAATTTTACCTTATTTGGAATGATATCCTTTAGACTTCTATGTAACGACAAAATCAACGCTAATCCACCCTTCTTAGTTACGGGAATGAAAAACCTGTGAGTCTTTTGCATCTCAAAACCATTGCTTCGTTTGAACCTATCTAGAGAAGGATGATTTCCCATTCTGCCATATATTATGAAATGTCTATGCAAAGATCCACAAACTTCTACGACCCTCGCAATTAAAGCATTATTCACAGCTTTATTATCGTACTGCTTTTTCCCAAGAATTTGAGAAACAACGAGAGTATCCTCGCCGACATGCAACTTTATAAATCCAACCAAATCCTCTCCCAAATATGCACCAATGTAGGTACAATCTGGTGAAAGCATTTTCTTAACAAATTCAAAAGAAGAACCATAATACGAAAACTTTCGACCTTGACGAACAGGAACTTCATTATAGATACTTCGCACCCCTTCTATAAACTTGTCATCTACTTCCTGAACGATCACAGTTTTTATGCCATTCTTATACGCTTTTCTGACCATATTGCGAGTTTTCGTCCCTATCCGATCAAACCAATCTTCATACGAACTTACCTTCAACAAAGCAACGTTATCATTCACTCGCTTCCAAGATCGTCCCTTCTGAACAGTATTTCCAGCCCATGTCCTTTCGATAAAAGTAAAAACATCGCAATCTTTACATATTGGAACCTCAACATCTTTTTCATACTCAGTAGTTTCTCTGCCAATTTTAAAAAACAGTTTCTTCTTGACCTCAATCACAATTAAACCTCGAGCAATCTACATAATACTTCGTAATATCGGCCTCGCTTATTCCACGTTCCTCTTTGAAAAAGCCAATCTGGATGAATGCGGATGACCTTTCCACAAGAAACACTCGCCTTCGCCTCTTCAAATGCCTTATCTTCATCGTTAGAATAACAGAATTTATCTAAAATAAAGCATGGTTCTTTAAACAGCGTAAGCAAACCCGTTTCTATCTTTGTCTCTCTAAACTTCCTCCAAATGAGATGTGCCGAAAACCTTGCAACCCCATGAAGAGTATAATATCGAATCATGTACGGAAATCCAAAATACTTACTTAAAGAATTCATAAGTCTACGCCATTCCGATCTCTGGTCTTTTACAACGTGGAGACAAATCTCATGACGACTCGACATTTCTCTCAGTATATCAAGCATTTCCTCATCTGGAATTGTTCTATATGTAAAGAACCAATATGCTTTGTTATCATGCTTTGACTGATTTATCATCGCCGCAATAATCTTAGCATTTCGAAGATAATCCTTTTTGCCAAATAACCATCGTCCGCCTAAAAACGTATAGAAAAAGCTTTTCCAACGAGACGGATATGGATAATCACAATGAATCTCAAAGATCATCTTAATCACGTTTAAAGGTGCCCGTCATTCTTTCTCTTAACAGCCTCATTTAGACGTGTCACTGCAGAATCATAATACACATAGACTTGCATAAACCATTCATATAAACTGCTTAAGACAGTTCTCAGTTTACTCAATCCATTACACACTCTTCGATTCCTTTAAAAGGTAGTCGACAGCTTCACGAACAGAATAAGGTATTGTAGGTTGAGAGTTAAACAACCCTCGAGTCCTAATCGATTGATTAGTTAAGTCAGGGAGCAGACCTCCCAACATTCTACACCCCATTCTTATACAAAAGATAATCGACAGCTTCACGGATGCAGCCTTCTCCACCCCGCTTCGTCAAAACTACTGTTGCAATCTTCTTAACTTCTTCAATTGCATCAGCTGGAGCAAAAGACAAACAAGCAAATTTCATGGCAGCCAAGTCGTTAATATCATTCCCAACATAAGCAACACAAGCTGACTTAAGTTTCTTCTCTATGACCAACTTTTGAAGAAAATACAATTTGTCTTTTATACCCACGTACGCCTTGATTCTCAACTTTCGTGCCCGAGCCAAAACGATCTTGCTATTTTCTTGAGTAACGATTATTGGCTCTATGCCCGCTTTCTTAAGCAACTCAATCCCTTGACCATCGCTCATATTAAACTTCTTTATCTCTTCCCCTTTAGCGGAATAATAGACCCCATTATCTGTAAGACAGCCGTCGACATCTGAACAAAACAAATGGATTGTCCTACTCACTCAACATCCCCCAACTGCACATACTCATCTTTATGTAAAAGCTTTATTGTACTCTTCCCGACTATTTTGTCATATTCCAACCCACTTAATCCCAACGCAGGCGACTTCATTGTAAGCATCGCCCGAGTTATCGTCTCACCTTTCGCAATGTCCCGCATCGCAACAACAGATTTACCAAGCTTCTTTCGTATTTCCTTCTCTTCATCTAGTATATGCTTCTTGCCACTACCTATAGCCCTCTCTAATTCTCTAATATCCCGCACAATTCGCATGAGTCCAGAAGGTTCCAACGACGCAGCATGATCAGGACCTTTCATCGCCCTATCCAACGTAAAGTGTTTTTCAATCATACAAGCCCCCATCACAACTGCAACAGGCCCATCCCATATATTATTCGCATGCCCAGAGTAACCTACAAGACAGCGGAATGTTTTATCAAAAGTTTTCATCGCACTAAGATTAAGCTGTTCAGGTCTCGCTGGATATGTCGAAACACACTGCAACAGAATAAGCTCTTGATTACCACTTACTTCAACAGCTTTGACTGCTTCTTGTACTTCTCTCCACTCAGACATTCCCGTCGAAATGATTATTGGCTTTCGTTTTTTAGCAACGTGTCTAATTAAGGGTATATTCGTAACGTCAGCAGAAGCTATTTTGAAACATGGCACACCAATAGACTCCATAAAATCTGCACTTTTCTCGTCCCAAACAGAAGCAAAGAATTCTAAACCTAACGAATTCGCATACGTCTTTAAATCTCTATACTCATTGTCTGAAAGCTCCAAAGCCATTCGATGCTCACCATAAGTTTGACCAAAACTGTTGTCACCGTAATATGGCTTGTTAAACCCTTCTGCCGTCAATATACTCTCGATATCACGTTTTTGAAACTTGACAGCATCGACACCACATTCTTCTGCACGCTCAATCATTTCTAAAGCGATCTCCACATTACCATTATGATTTATACCAATTTCAGCAACAACAAAGCAACGCTCACCTTTACCAAGTTGTCTTTTTCCAATTCGAAAATGATGACTGAACATTTCTTACGTCACCTTTAAATTTGGCGCTTTTGGCTTCATCTTCAACTCTTTAGGAATGTCTACTGCTCTCACAACATTACTCGAATTGACAAAATACATGGGATTTCCATCAGGCAAATATTTCTTCAGTCTTTTAACAGCAATAAGAATCAATCGAACTTTTAATGTCGTCCCGTCCTTTAGCTTGTACTCGTTCCAAAACTCCTTTGCTTCAGTCCAATCCACATCTTCTGCATTTGCGAGATCTTCTGGTATTATCTGAATCTGAGTTTCTGACATATTTTTCATCTATCCCTCCTCTTTCTTCGTTATGGTTCTAGTGACATCTGTTAGATCCAAACGTTCTATGGAAATTTCCACTAAATCCCCTTCTTTTATCCATAGCTTTTCTACAATATCTTGTGGCAAAGTCAAAATAAATGTCTCATCCTTAACTTTGCTTACTTTTAACGTCAATATCACACCCATACAATCACCTCCACTGCTTAATAGCCTTTCTCAACGCCTCAACCTTAAGTTCTGCTTCTTCCACAGAGCCATAATTACTGCAAAACTGCATCAACATCGGCTGAATTCGTTCCGCCACTTCACAATTCCACCTATTACCTCTACGACTTTTATTAAGTATCGAAAGATATTGAGGTTCTGGACACATATACACTGGCTCTTTGTAAGGAACTTGGAAACAAGCATAAATACCATCTCCACCATTCGCCATGTACAACTTTCTGAATCGTCGCCATTCATCCTTCGTACCCTGAAACTTCGCAGCAAACGTCCAGTAAGCACTTTCACATTTCTTTGAGACGTATTGTGGAACCAGCAAATCACTTCCATCAACAACTTCCTCGTACATTCTGCCAATCTCCTTACGTAAGTTCACAAAGAAATCGAACCGTTCCATCTGACCAACCCCAATAGCACAAGCAACTTCAGGCAACAAATAACTCCAACCAAACTTGACATGCCTGCAATAGTCAGGATCTTGGAAGACATCTTTCGCAGTATGCGGATCTGTCACTTCTGATACGACTCGATATCCGTGAAATCTAAAAGACCGTAATTTACTATATAAATCCTTATCATTTGTACAACATACTCCCCCTTGTCCAGTCACTATTGTTTTTGAGCTCTCCATCGAAAAACTTGATATTCCGCCTAAACTCCCAAGTATCTTTCCCTTATACTTCGCACCAACCGCCTGAGCATTATCTTCTATAACTGGAATATTGTATTCATGACCTATTCGCAGTATTTCGTCAACATCACAAGGCGACCCATAGAATGGAACCATAAAAATCGCTTTTGTTTTATCCGTTATTTTTTTCTCGATATCTGCTGGATCGACATTAAACGTATCTTCCTGAACATCTGCGAACACTGGAACCGAACCGTTAAAAATAACAGCATTCGAAGTCATTATCACATTTAACGCTGGACAGATAACTTCATCATCTTTGCCAACACCTAACACATGCAATGCAGCATGCAAAGTGGTTGTCCCACTAGTATAAACGACAGCATACTTAGTTCCTATTTTCTCAGCCCAAAGCTTTTCGAGTTCTAAACAGTAATTTGTACCTCTAGATGACGAAAAATTGCTCGCCAACACTTTCTTTACTCGTTCCAAATCTTCCTCTGAAAATCGCCAATTAGGAAAACTACTCATTTTTTACGACCTCAAATTTTCCATCCTTCATCACAGTCTTTTGTTCTTCCTTTTCAGGGGCAACTTCCTTCTTTTTTGAAAACATATCTTTCAACGCCACCAATTCGATTTGTACACCCTCAAGTCTATGTATTTGATCTACAGTTGCGCGAGCCTTATTATCAAACCCATCTCGCGAAACGATAATCATCCTTTTCACAGGCTTAAGAACATCTGGATGAATTTTTACATCCGCAGAAAATTGAGTAACTGTCGGATAACTTACTTTCTCATCCCAACCCTTTGTCTGAATAGGAACACCACTCTTCGAAATTATTCCATCAACGCCTTGATCTAAAGATGGTTTTTCTGCCTCATAATATTCATTTACCCACGCATGAAATTCTTGTGGAGCCAATTTTCTAACTGTTTCTTCATTTCTCAAGATAACCTCAGGAACAAAATTAAACTCCTTCTCAAATCGCTTCTGCATCAACATGCACGCATCTGCACTAATATCGATTCCTATCCATCGACGCTTTAATTTATGTGCGACGACAACAGCAGTTCCGCATCCACAGAACGGGTCTAATACGATATCTCCTTCGTTCGAAGATGCTTTGATGATTCTGTTGAGAAGTTTTTCTGGTTTTTGAGTAGGATACCCCATTCGTTCCTTAGAAACCAAACTCATTCCACGCAAATCATCCCAACAATCAGTAACTGGAGTTCCTTCTTCACGCAATGCACCACCACCTTTATGGCTCGAAGTTGTTGGACCATATGGCTTCCATTCAATATTGAAGATATGATGCCCCTCTTTCGTATAAAAAAGAATAACGTCATGTTTTCTTGGAAAATATCTTTTAGCGACAGCACCACCACTATACCCCCATACTATTTCATTCAAAAAATTATCATGACCAAATATCCCATCCATCATCATCTTCAAATAGTGACTTGCTCGATAATCACAATGAAGATAGATCGAACCAGTAGACTTGAGAACACTGCGACACCATGTCAATCTCTCATGCATATAATAAAGGTATGAAGCGAACTCTGGTCTTCCATGACTCACCTCGACAATCCAATCAAGTGCATTCTTTCGCATTTCTGCCTGTTTCTCCGACTCACCCCAAAACTCCTTGCTATCTTCAAAACTTATCTCCATTGCTTCAGGCATCCAAACAGTCTTTTGGACTTCACCAGTAAAGAACGGCGGGTCAAGATAGATTAAATCGACTTTGATATTTCTGCTGACCAAATCGTGGTCCATAACGAACTTGCAGTCACCACAATATATTTTGTTTAATAGTTCAGTCATTCTCTACACTCTCCCATTCCACAACCGACTCTGCCAACTCAACCCAATGCAAATCACAAACTGGAATCTTCCCAGAAGTAATAAATACGACTGGATTTGTTTTGCATGTCTGACACTCAGATATAATCTTTAACACAGTCTTCGAGTCAGTCACCCTATTTACCTCCAGAGAGACTCTCGAATCCTTTCTTGACACATTTGACTTATTCCATCGTAGACTTCCACAGTTCGGACAACGTCTAGGCACTTCTTGTCCTCTTTGGTTCCACTCGTTACCACATCTCAAACACTTTAAACGAATCTTTCGCTTCATTCTAACCCTCCAGTGGTCAATTTACGAGGGTAATCATCACCCATCATCGTTATCCATCGATTGACGCTTCTCGAAACGATCATCGAAAGCCCATCGTTATGAGCAGAGCCGACTCCACGGTTAACGCTTTTGAGCGTGGTTAACCTTAGGTCTTTAGCTAAACTACCCTCACTCATACCTCATCGACCTTCTCGCCAAATAAAGACATATCGCATCTATTGAGACATTTATCCACAATGTCCTTGTCTAAGCTAAAATGAGCTTGTCTAAAACGATAGTAGCCTTCACTATCCCATACTGACTGAAGACTCTCATAATTGACATCGCCTAACACACACTCCACATTGTATATCTGGTGACAAGGAACAACATATCCACGACTCAAAATGCTAACACTTGACCACGGCATCTTACATAGAGTCGTCCAATGCAAACTCATCTGTTCTGGAGCATCAGAAGCTTGGTATAACCAGCGGTTGTCCTGACTTTTAAGATAACAGTAATCAGCAAATGGTTTATAGCTGCTCAGAAATTCCTTCAAAACATTTTCCTGCTCCTTCGAAAAAGCAATCGTCGCCACTACAATCTGAGTTTTGTATCCATTCTCATCACGCATCTCCTTAACAGCTTTTAGCTTATCCAACGAAAACTTAGAATGTTCTCCACGAACCTTTACTGTATCATAATCTATCGAAAATTTCAGATAACTCAAACCTGATTCCATAACATCTTGAATTTTTTTCAAATTGATATTAGAAGGATTCATACTAAAATACGATGGAATATCCTTCTCTGTCAACGCTTTAACTCTCATCGCTATTTTAGAATCTAAAGCTGGATCACCATGACCATGAAGAGTTATACACTTACTGCTAATATACAGATAGAAAGCATTTTCATTTTGGTCTTCGGGATAAATTTTATAGTTTTCTTCGCAGAATTTGATCCAATCACACATTAACCTTTTAGAATGCGGTTCTAACCCATCTATAACCTTCTCATACGTCTCATCAGACATCGTCGCAATAGCTCTGTACATCTTTGTAGTTCGTGGACAAAAGACACAAGAATTGCCACAAGCGTTTGTGGTTTCAATATTGAATACGACCGGACTCTTACTTCGAAACTCTTCGAGTTTGTTAAAAATCTTCTGTCTCGCGTCATGAACACCACTCCACTCGCCACGCTGGATTTCTTTTTCGATCTCGTAGGCCTTCATCATGAGCTTTAAATCATACACTATCGTAAAACCTCCATGATACTCAATCGTTTTCTTTCGTCAGCCAGATCATAAGGATATTTCGACTTTCCTTCGACTGCATCGATAAACGCTTTCAATTCCTTCTCATACGGCTCTTCCTTGATAACGGGATTGTAACCTCTCTCAATCTTCTTTTCGTCAGCCCAAATAGTTCGCGCCAACACTCCATCATCATCGAATATTTTCAGTGTTCCTTCTTGGTCATCAGAAGCGTCCCAGATCATCACACCTTTTGAACACATTATTTTGCATTCACGAATGAATTTCTTAGAAATTACGTCAGCAGTCAAAGTTCCAAAGACTTGTCTGCCCTCAACAAATTTCATAATAAGAGTCGCGATATGAGGGTCGACTATTTTTAAGTCAGAAACCCAATCTTTATTGCCATCAACATGAAGAGGATAACCAAATAGGCACGTCAAGTATACAAGCTCATACTGCATCATCTCCCAAACTCCACCATACTTTTCAGTCGACATATAGAAATCGCTTATCTTCTCCCATGGATGCCATTGATCAAGATACTGACCACAATGAGCAGTAAAAGCCCATGGCTCACCTAACTCTTTCTTAACCAAAATCTCTTTCATCTTTTGAACTAAACTGTAATACCGAAGTGTACAACTAGGAGCAACTAAAACATTTGCTTTCTCTGCCTTTTCTTCAACTTCATTAATCCCCCAATCGAATGTATTGGATTCCATAAAACATGGAATACCCGCTTCTAAACAAACTTCAACATACTGCTTATGCATGTCTGGAGGCGTAGAAATTATAACAGCGTCAACTCCTGTAAGATTAAACTCACTCGTAATCCCTGCTAATTTTTCAGCTCCTATCCGTCGATCTTTTCTTATATCGAAACCCAAAATGTCATCGTATCCCAATGAAAGAAGATTCCTGCATCTCCTTCTTCCCATACTTCCTAGCCCTATGACCATCAGTTTCACTTTTTTAACTCCTCCAATACTTCTTTCTGCTGAATTAACCAATTGGCAATTTTTAAATCCCATACCGTATCTATTTCGCATGATATGAACTGAGGCATCTCATACAAAACGACATTGCCACCCAGACGACATTTTTCTTTTTGCAACAATTCAACTTTTGTGATAAACAGCGCATCATTCTCAACCCACTCCCACTCTTTCTCTTGACGCCTCGGGCGATTTCGAAAATCATAATTTAAAGCACTCGCAGTCAATACTTCCTTCTCCACTCTTGTTTGTCGAACCATTGTAGATCCACAGACAGGACACTTACGAAAGTGCTCTGATTCTCTACGACACTTCATACATATATAGACATCTTTCAGTCTCCTATCCTGCTCATCACTTTCCGTTGGCAGCTCAAGCTTTACAACATCCACTGCATCACAAGATTCTGATGCCTTAACTACGCGTGCCACTGATTCTGCCAAATTCTTCCAATAAAAAACATCATTTTCATAAACAGACAAAAGTGAATCTGCACCTTCATCAACAATCTTCTTTATCGCATTATCAATATCAGTTTTACGCCTGAATATCCCAGTAGGTTCCAAAAGAATAACGTAATCTGGCTCTTGCAAACCATCTTTTCTATCAAACTCAGCCGTTTTAATTGTTTCGAGAACTTGAAGCATTACAGGTTCCGTCTGCGTATTATCCTCAGCTAACTCTTGAGGTCTTGGAATAACTGTCGCACCATAATCTTTAGAAATCCTCGCTATTTCACCATCCTCAGTAGAAACGATCGTTCTATCAACATACTTAGAATACACACTGTTCAGAATTGACCAAGCCACAAGAGGTTTATTTCCAACCATCTGAATATTCTTTCTTGGAACGCTCTTGCTTCCACCACGAGCAGGAATTATCGAAATGAACGTCTTTCCTTTATACAGGAATCTTCACTCCTTTCTTCTTAAGATCATCCTTTATGAAATCAACAATAGCTTCATTCAAATTCTTAGACCTCGGAACAGTATCCTTCCATATCTCCCACAGATCGTCTGGAACATCCAACACCAGTTTCTTTCCCAAAACTAACACCAATTATTGCTAATTATCAGTAGTAATTAACAATTATATAAACTTTACTGTATGTTGTGTAACTTTCTTCTCAAAATGTCGAGCTCCACGATACTTTGTTTCACCTTCAAAATACAATCTATGAAAAGAATTTATCGCTTCCAAAGCACGAACATCATTCGTATGTGCATAGTGGTCCCTCAATAATGTTTTGTTCGCCTCAAACAGTAACTTGTAAAATTTATCTTCTGAAATATTGGTAAAATTGACTGTTAACAAATCGCTATTTTGAAATTTATCAAAAAAATCTTGTGGTCCAGACAACAATCCTTGTTTTATTGCGTCTTCATACAATCTGCACGACGGATACGGAGAAGGAGGACGGACTGTTCGCATTTCACCATAAGTATTGTACTTCAAAATAAAATCAACATCTTTCCGCAGCGACTCTTCAGTATCTTTAGGCAACCCCCAAATAAAATTTAAACCCATATTTAAACCTACTTCCTTACATATCTGTGCGACGCTCTCATTTTGGTCTGCTGTAGTATTCTTCCCCATAGCTTTCAAAACATCATCGTCCATACTTTCGAACCCTATATTGATCTTTTTGCATCCCATCTCTTTCAGTATTTCAGCAGTTTCTCTATCAAAATTATCAACTCGAGTTTGACAGTAAAATTTTACCTTCAGTCCAGCCTTATCCCAAGCATCCCGAAATTCCAGCAATCGTTTCTTCCCAAGCACATACATCTCGTCCTGAAACTCAAAGTAAGACACACTGTATTTTTTATAAAGTATCTTCATTTCCTCTACGACATTCTCCACGGAACGCAATCGATAGCCTTTGTGCATCTCAAAACAGAAACTACATCTGGGATGCTGACAACAGCCCCTTGAACTTATTAACTGAAAACTCTTCTCCCTTCTGTCTTGTCCCGCATACTGCATATTACTTGTGTAAATGTCCATCGGAAATTCTTCCCAAGCTGGAAACGGCAAACTATCTAAATTCTTTGGCGGATCTCTTTGTGGATTGACGTGAATCTGTCCTCTTTTATCTTTATAAGCTATCCCATTTACAGTCGAAAGCCTCTTGTTATTGACTTTACACTTTACAACGTCAACGATCGTTTCGTCTGCCTCACCTATGCATATTACATCAGCTTTAGTCTTTTCTAACATATACTTCGGTAACGCCGATGGACCATGTCCACCCAAAACAAGCCACGCATTTTTCTTATATTTATTGATTGTTTCACATAATGGTAGTACTGTTTCAACAAACCTCGCAGCTAAAAAACCCACACCAATAATGTCCCACTCTGAAAACGCCAACCTCTGAGCAATTTCTGCATTCGCGTAGTGATAAACGTCTGCACACCAAACCTTTGCATAAACTCCTTCTTGCTTTAAAGCCGCAACAAGATAACTTATTCCCAGAGGAATTTCGTTGTCACTCTGGTAAACATCATGTACTACAAATAGAACCTTGCCCTTCAAAACACACCCTCCATATCTACGGTTAAGGTTTTTAACGCCCTAGCCCCTACCTTAACCCCATGCGAAACACCCACTCTTTCCCATGATAGCATGCAACGACCCATAGTTTTGAAAACACCACTCCCATCTATTAACGCTCCAAATTCCCATCGATTCGTAAACCTAGCTTTTCCCACTCACTCCATCCTCCTGTTGAAACACCAAACTTACGAATTTCTCATGGTACTCTACGATCTTTTCGTTTGATATCTGTGGCATCTTTAAAACATCAGTAGCATTCAAAGAGATCCCATCATAAAACGTATCCGCCATCCAACCATTCTTGACACAAATGTCCCGCAACGCTATACCATAAAAAGGCGTAAATATTGCCATCGTCAAGCTGTCTGGTTGCAACTTTCTACAAAACTTTACACTTTCCAAAATATTCTCTTCAGTCTCATAGGGCAATCCAACCATGATGTTCGCAGTAGTCCTCATCTTAAGCTTTCTACAAACTTCAAACGCCTTAACATAAACACTATCAGTAATACGCTTATTCAACAACATCGTCCTAATACGTTCATTACCATGTTCTACTCCGATACAAAGCGTCACACAACCCGCATCTTTCAATAACCGTATCCTTTCTTCGTTAATACTGTCAGCCCTTGTAGAAATATAGAAAGGCAGCGCTATAGATTCCTTGTACTTCGAGCAAAACTCTTTTAATCTCTTATTACTGATTGTCAGAAAATTCTCATCAGCAAAAAACACTAAATCTAAAGAGTACAGACGAGTTAAATATGACAACTCATCAATAGCATGATCTATCGGTTTTTCACGATGAAACGGTCCCAATCCCTTAAACACGTCTTGGCACGCCTTATTTACACAATATGAACAATCATAGATACACCCTCTCGACAGCTCAAAACATCCTACACGCCTAACTCGCCCCATAAAAGGTTTGATTAAATGTCTATCATCGAATATTGACCAATCTTGAAAAGCCAGAGGTTCCCAATTGTAGAATTTAGCTAGCTGATTTCTTATAATCCTACTATCTTTCTTTACAATCAAGTTGCACACATCACAAACATCTTGATCGACATCGATTCGTTTAGCCAATTCTAACATAGCGTATTCCCCCTCACCTACACATATAAGATCAACATTATTGTCACGAACAAAGAAGTCAGAAGCTATCGTAGGAAAAATTCCACCCACAACGATTGGAATGCTTGGGCAAACTTCTTTCGCAACCTTAAATAACCCTTTAGCACATGAATAATTAGTTTCTACTATGCTGAACGCGATCAAATCTGGCTTGAAAGAAAGCAATTTCTTTTTGAACTCTCCAAATATATCAGCACTTCGATGTTTCCAATGTTTTTCTATATCCACTTTTTCTACAACACCAGTTCTATCACGAGTCTCTTGGTCAAAATTCTTTGCAACTAAGAACGTTACATCAAACAAACCTGTCTCATGTCCAAACTTCTTGAGTACACCCGAAATAACACTTATACCTAACGGGATTATCGGATAGCCCTCCTTGTTTGGATACACAAACAATATCTTCGCCATTTAGATCTTGCCTCTTCTCCTCAACAAAGCCTCCATATTATCAACAACTCTTTCTGTCGCCTTTCCATCCAACAAACTTTCTTTCTTAAACTTCAAAATCTTCTGCATCATAGCAAATCTCGTTTCTTTATCGAACAAAGCCTTATTGATTATTTCTTCAACATCATCAGTTAAGTCTATTCTAACAGTACACTTTTCTAAATGTGGAGCAACATCTGGATTCATATGCCTAACACTTAACGTCAGTTTACCTAGAGACACACTCTCTACGAGAGCTCCGGAAAATAGACCAATAACCAGATCCGCACACAACATACTTTCATAGACATCATCAGTCTGATGCAAAACCTTCACATTACCCCTCTCAAACTTCTGATATTTCTGTCTGTTTTCTTGAGGATGAGGCTTTATCAATATCTGAACATCTTTACCGTTTATTGCAGAAATACACTTAGCTATCAGATATGTATCCTGAATTTCCGCACCAGTCAGATACAGCAAGATTTTACCATCATCTCTAAGACCGTGTTTCTCCAAATACCCTTTCCTATCAAAATTTCGAGACAAATTATAGATAAAATCCAAATATGGAGCACCTGTGTAATATAGCATACTCTTAGGAAATCTTCTTCTTACAAAGAAATCATATTTCAACCTTTGAGCAATGTAAAATTCATCTGGATCTTCTGAAAAATCAAAACTATCATCCATGAGATTTTTCCAATCATCCGCAATCGTATAGTCTAACCAAACCGTTGGAATATCTTCTGTCTTAGCTAACATTTCTAAGACCAATTTAAATCCTCCTAACCCACAACTCATAACAATATCTGGGTCGATCTTCTCCAACAAGTCCTTCGAAAGTTCTGTATCTTCTACCATAATACCCGTAAAGAAGTTCATACAAAAATCAAATCTACCGACGAATTCCTCAACTAACGTCGATCTAACATTAGATTGTTTCCACACATTGCTAGAATAATTCGAAAATCGCAATCCTCTGACAAATGACTTCATATCCCAATATCGTAAAGAGTTCTGTTCATATTTCATCCTTAAAATCAGTTTTTTCATTCCTTCAAAAAACATAAAAGGGCTCTCAGGCATCTCGTAAACAAATAATACTTCATAGCCTCTTTTAACAAGCTCTTTTGCTACAGAATCGTACAGTTTTTCACCCAATTTCTCTTCTCCCGTATCTCTGTCTCTAAACTTAGACCAGTCGCGGGACCTTGTAGCAATCAAAACTCTCTTCTTGCCCGTTTTTTCAGGAATCTTCGTAAAGATCTTAGAAAATAAAGAAACAAACAGTCTATAAGAAAAATAAGAAATTCTCATAAAAACAACATTGAACCTAATCTTTGGATAACGAGAAAGACCATGCATTCCTTCGAACAGAAAGGCTCTCGAAAGAATCCAAACATTGATTCCCTCGTAATCGAGTTTGTCAATTAACCTCTTACGTATCCTTTTCTCGAACACGATCCACTTCTCTGACTGCATCACTTTCTCTTCACCAAATATCCTTCCATTACAAGATAGTCTAATCCACAATCAACAAAATCTTGAATAGCATCCTCTGGAGTCATAACAATCGCTCTGCCATGAAGATTAAAAGAAGTATTCAGAACCACACCATAGTCGATCTCTTGCTTCAACGCCTCCAAAAACATATAGTAAGAAGGGTTGTCATGTTTTTCTACAAATTGAGGCCTCGCAGTCCCATCAACATGAATTACAGCTGGTAATAGTTCTTGGTATTCTTCCTTCATCGAAAAAGCACAAGTCATATGCTTATTTTTATAAGATTTGTTGAAATACTTCGTTCTTTCTTCCTCCAAGATTGATGGACAAAACGGTTGATACCACTCACGCCTCTTCATCGTTGTATTGATAATATCTTTCATCCTTGAGTCTCGAGGATCAGCTAACAAACTACGATTACCTAAAGCCCTCGGACCATATTCCATCTTTCCATGAAAAAGCGATACAACATTGCCTTTTGCAATCAAACATGCCAAATTATCCCACCAATTTTCACCTAAATACTCAAATGGAAGACGACTCTTCTTAAGAACATCTTTCACTTTATCTACTGTATAATCGGTACCCCAATAAGGCATTTCCTCTCCTTTAAGCCAACTAATATCCCCACCCAAATCTATCGTTCTCAGCGCCTCTGCTCCAGCCGCAGTCCCCATATCTCCCATAGCTGGAAATATGTACATATTTGGTTTGAGCAATTCGAAGATTTTTTGATTGAGCTTTACATTCGCAAATACACCTCCAGAAAAACAAAGATTCTGCATCTTCGTCTCATCAACCAACGCTTGGATATACTCTACTCCAATTTCCTCCAACCATTTCTGAACAGCTGCAGCAACATTACTATCTCCAAGTTGTGCCCTTAATTCCGTCAAACGAATCTCATCAAAATTCAATTCTGCTAAATCTCCCGACAATTCTATCGAAATCTCTGAATCACTCTTTATGTGAGAATTCCTTTTCAAAAAATCATAAAGTTTGTTCTTATAACTACCATATGATGCCAACGCCTCCACTTTCCCCTCATCAGAAAAAGGTATTATCCCAAGAATCCTTGTTATTGTTGTGTAAAACCTACCAACACTGCATCCTTTATATAGTTTGTCTTCTGTCAAAGCAATTCTTTCAAATCTCTCTTTACGCCCAAGATAAACTCTTGAAGATGCGTTATCCCCATATCCATCTAAAGTAACACACAACGCTTCCTTAAATGGAGAAAAGAAAAACGAAGATGCTGCATGACAAAGATGATGATTCTCAAATCCTATATGATTAACAACTACGTCTGTCTTCGCTTTTATGTTTTTCTTACACTTCTCTGCAACTTTCTCTTTGTTATCAGACCAGTTTACCTTCCAAGAACGAGGAATTAACTTATCATAGATTGGCAAATAAACGAGATGTAAAGGCTTATGGAAAGCGAGTTGCTCGAACTTCTGCTTTCTCGAGCTTTTTCTAGACGTAAGTATTTTTCGTAACTGAAAATCTGTGAACGTTGGATAGTAACCGACATAATAATCGACCTCTGTATATGAATGCAATAGCTCGATCCCATCAGACAAGTCACACAGTTGCTTAAGGACGTTTATCGTAGGATAACATAAACTGCCATCATGCTTTAGTCTCGTAACTCTTTCCGTCGCCAGACCAAAAAGAGCCTTCTCTACATTGTCTATGAAAAAAATCCCAGAATCATGACCAAACATCTTGCTGCCTAATGTCACCACTGTAATTTCAGTCACCACCTGCTATACCATACATTGTCTGCTTTGCAACAACTACTTGAGAGTCTTTGAAACAAAATAAAATATAGAACGGAAATGAATGACCTAAAGCTATCCCAGTCCCAGTCCAACGAATCGTCAAATTATCACTTTTGTCAAGCCAAATAGGAGTATACATCTGCACAGTATTTCTAGAATCATTGAAATGTTCGTAAAAAGAACCGCCCTTCGGAAATGTAAACCCAACTATCTCCAGAATTTGTGGCATAGACTCGTTCGCAGTTATCTTGACAGTCATAGTAAAATTAGCGTATGAGCCACTATAAGTAACATTTGAGACCCAAAGTGGAAGTTGAATTAATGGAATGTCTAGCTGGTTTGATTGAACAACGTTAAAGCCGCCTCCCAACGCAAAACCCAAAATGCATCCTATAAGCAAAGCCACAGATACATACAACAGAGCTTCTTTTCCTGTCACCTTCATATGTTACACCTCACCATTTTCGACCCCAGCCCACTTCTCCAGAATTTTAATAGCTTCTTCATTCTTCCCTTGAGCGAGACACCTTATCGCTTTTGCAATATCAATGCACCATGGACTGTTCAAATATGCAACATTTGACTCTGTCGGAAAAGACCCTTTCTTATAATCCCAATACCCAATCGCGACACATAATGGAAAGAAAGTCGATACGAACACAATAGAAAATATAACAAGACTAGGGAACAATACATCTAAAATTGTCGTCTTCTGGACTTGCAAATAAGCAATAATCAAAAACTGAACTAAACTAAGAAGATAGCTGACCCAAGAACCGAAGCCCCTTTTGAAAAACGTCAATATCTTCCAAACTATCTCAAACTTCATTTTAATCACCCATCTTTATCTACACAGCCACCCATGCTCATCAATATAATCATTTTCTGAATGAAGTTTTTCTGCATCATACCCATATTTCAACATCCTTTTTCTAATATCATCTCTCATTGTTATCAGAAAGATTATAGGATGAATATTCCTCATAGTATTTCTAAGACCTTCTAAGACTTTAAACTCTGAACCATTTACGTCTATCTTTATCACAGAAGGTCGAATATTCCAAAGATCAAAAATTTCATCTAATGGTACACCTTGAACATAAGAAATCTTATCACCCGACCAAGACACACTCACATTATCATCAGCAACTCGTTTTTTCCAAAAGAGAAACCTATGAAATCTTCTACCGCCCCAAAAGATCGGGTCAGCAAAATACAATGGAACCAGCTCCTTTTTATCCCATACAGCTAAACATAAAGGAATTACATTGAAAAGCCTAGCCGCCTGAATATTCTCAACCAACTTGCAGAAATTCTTGAAATATGCTTCCACAGCTAAGACTTTCTTAACCTCTTTAGCAATAGGTACTGTTGCAGCTCCTTTATAAGCTCCTACATCCACAAACGTACTGTTCTTATCAAGAAACTCAAGTTCTGGTCTCTCAGTCATATTTTAAACACCACTACAACTTTGAATCATATTTCCCCCTTATTTTAAGGTACTCTAATAAAACGTCTCTAAGGATCTCTATTCGGGAATAATCTCCATCAATAGGTATAAAACTTTTTCCACCTTTCCCTGCCTTTCCAATCATATACATCTCAGTGAAATCTTCGTTGATTTTCTTTATGCCATACTTTTCGGGATGTTTCCAAACGTCACTACCAACCAACGGTGTAAATGTCCCTAAACTCCATGTTTCAGGTTCTGTCTTTTCCACAAAGTGAATTGTTTCTGCAATGGTCTTTGCAGTCTCTGTTGGAAATCCAGCCATCAGAAACGCTTTCACTTTCATGCCTGCTTGCTTAGCCATCTTAACTGCAAGATATCCTTGCTCTGTGGTAGTATGCTTGCCCATACTTTCTAGCATTTCATCAGAACCACTTTCTATACCATAAGCGATTTCTATACATCCACCGTCAGCCATAGAATTTAGTGTAGCTTGGTCTACCAAATCTACCCTAGTCCAACAACGCCAAATAACATTTCTCTTCTTCAATTCGCTGCACAAGTTTACAACCCATCTCTTATCTATCGTAAAACTATCATCTACGAAAAGAAAAGCATAGTATTTGTACCTATTAATTAGCTCATCTACTTCAGCTATAACATTAGCGACACTTCTTCTACGATAACTTCCACTCGACTTTTTACAGCAGTAAGCACAATTATAAGGACATCCTCGAGAACATATGAGTGTTGCTGCTCTTTTTCCGCCAACTTTACGAATGTATTGACCTAAATCTACAAGATGCCTAGCCGGAAACGGAATTAAATCCAAATCTTTCAGAGGATGTCCTGAAATCACAAACTTCTTTTTAGGCCTCCTTAATAAGAATGGAATTGTAGTTTCTGCCTCCCCCTTAACGACGGCATCCCAACATGCCTCCTCATCATCAATAGAAGATACGTGTGGTCCACCAATGACTTTATATCCATCCACTTTTTTTGCTAAATTCACAGCATGAGGATATTGTGGAGAAGCAGCACTGAACCCATATATATCATAGCCATCCAAAACCCCATAGTCTTTAACGCCATAATCAAAAATCGAAACCTCTTGGCCAAATTGTTCAAACACTGCTGCTACGTATAGTAAACCGAGTGGCGGCTGTATGTTCATCTCTTCTAAGAAGGGACTTGGAGGGTTGATAAGTGCAATGCGCATTCAAGTATCCCTCGGACAATTTTCATTTTGCCATCGTACAACTTTCTCCACACCTTCTTTCAATGATACCTTTGGTAGATAACCCAACTTTTTCAACTTCTCTATACTGAACCGCTTAGAATATGTAAAGAATTTTCTCGGAGCATCAACGAACTCTATTTGGCTCTCTTTACCATGACACGCCTCTATAACAGTACGTGCTACCTCTTCAGCAGTATGATATTCGTCAGAACCAATGTTAAATGCTTCATAAGAACCTAAAAATGGCTTCTCCATAACTAAACGTAAACCCTCAGCAAAATCTGAAATAAAACACCATGCTCTCACAGATCCTTTATGCACTGTCAATTTTCTGCCTAGTCGTGCGTTATGGACAAAATTGATCATCGCACTACGGTACCGACTCGGAAACTCATTCGGTGCATAAATCATAAAAGGTCTAACAGAGACAGCTTGTAAATCGTAATTCTCAACGTAATGCTTCACTATCGCTTCTGAGAACAATTTCGTCATAGCATAAATATTCGTTGTCATAAACGGACTGCCAGTGATAACATCAGCTTCCTCCAAGACCTTCTCATCAGCCAAATGTCCGTAAACTTCACTCGTACTAAAATTAACAAGTATACTATCGAAATCCACACACAACCTAACAACATTTAATGTACCCAAATTGTTTACTGTAATCATCTTTTGTGGATAACTTTCTCCTACCATCCTGCCGACTTCCGCCGCTGTATGTATCACAACATCAGGTTCAACTGCCTTAAAAGCCTTATACATATCTTCGAAACTTACTACATCAGCCCTTATGTAATCTGTGTCATCCCTCATAGTAATATCCAAATCCACAACATCATATCCCAACGACTCAAAATATGTACCAACGTACGAAGCGATAGTTCCTAAACCACCCGTGATGAGTACTCTCTTCGTCCTTAGCCCTCCCTCAGCAAAAAATAATAACGACGTACCTCTTCCCATATATTAGGAAATCTCTCATCCCATCGCTCCATCCAAATTCTAAGCTTCGAAGTATCACCATAATATCTGACTGGAAACACTTCCGGTTCATCTGTAATTTCAAAGTCCAATGAATGGTCAACAGTCAACAGAAAATCCAAAACATCTTTAACAGTTATTTTAGAAGGATAGTTCATGTTCATAATAGTCTCGACTGTATCAATTTTAGATACTTCCTTCTCTGTTTTAACTAATATTCTCGCAACAAACCCTACAGGCAACAGACTCAATACAGCCTTTCCTCCATCTGTAATTTTAGTTTTCTTCTTTCTCGCAAGTTGAGGTATTAAACGACTATTCTCTTCGCCTTCTCCGAATATATACTTACTTCTTAGGATACAGAGCTTAGTTAACCAACCAACTTTGGCAAAATGCTTAGCAAAAGATTCCAACGCCTGCTTAGTAATAGCACGCGGATGAGTAACAACATGATCAACATTCTCTGAAACCTTTCCATCAAGATCGTCATAAACAGCTTGACTAGACAACAACACTAGCGACCCACGATAGTATTTCATAAAGTTTAGAAAAGCCAAAATATCTATCTCGACATTTTGTTCGTCAGAATATCGTCTATTCCCACCAACAAGATAAATAGCTCTGTGATATAGACTCACCTTATAGTCAACGGTCTCTCGAAGAGACAAATTTAACTGAACCTTACTTAATCGATTATCTACATTACGGGAATGACTATTGAACGAAAAAACATAATCATCAGCAATTCCCTCAGTTAGCACATATTTTTGAATAGCTCTGCCTACGAAGCCGCTACCACCCACAATAAGTACCTTACTCAACTTAACATGACCTCCACAAATTCCCGTGCCCAATCGTCTTCGAAATTTCTTTTTCCGTCAGAGGTCGCCAGAAATGCTTTCCCAGCGTCTATATATCTCTGCCAAACAGACTCAGGCATCGTCGTCATTATATCTAAAAGCTGTTCATAAGTAAAATTCCTCTTGTTGACAAAACATTCTTGTGGAACAATCTCTGATATATCGGGTGCACCCAAATATATTGGAACACAGCTAGCCTGTAGACACTCGAAAATCTTATCAGAAACAGCGCCCAACCAACTAGAACATTCGTATATCAAAGCAAATCTGTAATCAGCATAAGTTTCAAAAACATTATCTGTCCAACCTCTCCAACACTTCGAGTAATCCGTCTCTCCTAAAATCAACCTAGCCAAACCATTACTAAGACTCGAAGCTCTCTTCGACGCGTTAACTTTCATACCTAACTTTCTCTTTATGTATCGACCAATACTTCTATCCCAACCACTACCATACAGACCAAAACGCTCTGGCAAATGCTCTTGAAAGAATCGTATAGCTCGTTTCCTCTCTGAGTAAAGCTCCTCTGGAATGTCTGCATCCTTATTTGTACTAATTGAAACTATCAATCCACGATCGCTAAACGCAACACCCTTTATGGGTTTTCGATACCAACTATTGGGTCTACGCATATAGAGAATTTGAGTATGACTGTATTTACCCTCCACCAATGACTTATTCCATGTTAAGACTTTACTGAAAGAGTCTAAATATTGCCTTGATGCATAGCCACCTTCAGTTGACTTTACAGCTAGTGGAAACTCCAACTCAAAATATACCATTTTATCCCTTAATCCCTCGTCAAGACATCGTCTATAATATACATCATCATGAAACCCCATAAACAGAATAATTTCTGCTTTACAAATAGTTTCCCAGTCTGCTGAATCTATAGTTTTTAACTCATAACCTCTACGTCTCAACTTTTTACGTAACGCAATCATCCATCCATCATAAAACATTCCAGCCCTATTATCTCTTGAAGGATCAAACACCCTTGAAAAGGGAGGATTATTGAATTGCTTTGGTCTTAAGAAAATCATCTTCATCCTCAGACACCCAGACTCAATATCTTTTCTGCATTCAAGTGAAATATCGCTTCACGATCAGACAACGACAACCTCGCATTATTGATAGACTCGATCATATCAGTCTGTTTCCCAAATGGATAATCCGTCCCAAATAGAATTTTCCTATATCCAACTTTAGAAGCCACATAATCTATCAGCTTCGATGGACATTGAACGATACGAGCTTCACTTACTCGAGAATTCACACTTATACCAGAAGTCACCAGAAAAACATTGCCCATTCTTTTCTCTCCTAACATATTCGCCGTCTTTATTACCAAATCCTCAGTCACTCCACCCATATGAGCAAGTAAAATATTAGCTTTAAAATTCTCTGCAACCAAAATAGGTATCGTAGAACTTGACATTTCCAACCATCGTCCACAATGAACTAGGATAGGTATATTATTGTCTTCACAATACTTTATCATTGGCAACATCACTGGGTTATCAAATCTCATCTTCGCATGTGACGGATGAAACTTTACCATCTTGATTTCCTTAACATGTCTTCTGAGATACTTAAAATATGAATTGTCTGGCAAATACCACATAGCAAACAATAGCTTGTCAGAAAACTTCTCGACGATCTTTCTGACAAACTCATTCCTACCAGAACTTGTTATAGCAACAGCTTGTGAAATCCCAGATGCATTCATTGAATTTAGTAGAGTTCTGCTCGTAGAAGATACATGATATGCACTAAATCCTTTTGTCCCTATAAATGTATGGACATCGATTATCTTCGTCTTGCCCATGCTTTTAATCATGTTTTATCTCCTCCACAATTCTTTCTGCTGCATGACCATCACCATAGGGATTATATGTCCAATCCACTTTCTTTGAAGTCATTATCTCAATAACTTTCGAAAGACCTTCTATTTTGCTCAGCAGTACATTCCCATTATTAACTGTCTCTGTCCATTCTGTCTCGTTCCTCAAAGTAATACATGGAACTCTATGCCAAAACGCCTCTTTCTGTAACCCGCCCGAATCTGTAATAACACAGCTTGCTTCAGAAACCAACCCCTGCATCTCCAAATATCCAAAAGGTCTTTTCAAACAAACATTATCTGGAACCCATGTATTCCAAACAGACATCTTTCTCTTTGTGTGAGGATGGACTGGAAAATAAACATCGTACGAAATCTTGCCCACTTGATCCAAGATTTTCTGCAAAGTTGACTTTATTAGATTTTCTCTCCGATGAACTGTCAGAACAACATATTCTCCAGCTATCTCGTTTACAAATCTATCCTTATGCTTAAGAAAAACGTCATACATAACATCGCCAACTTCATGTATTCGTTCTCTACTGATACCCTCTTTCAACAGATTCTTAGTACAATGTCTCGAGACAGAAAACAACAACGTAGAAGCATGATCAGTCAGAATTCTATTCATCTCTTCTTTCATACGTTTATCACCACAACGTGCCCCTGCTTCTATATGCCACAACGGAATACCACATTCAAAAGCTGCGAGACTTTCCGCCAAAGTAGAGTTCGTATCTCCAAAACACATAGCAATATCGTATTTACTCTTTTTAAAGAGCTTCTCAAGCAAAACCATCATAGTGCCTATCTGCCAACAAAGATCACCAGAACCTACAGATAAGTTAATCGGTTCTGGTAGACTAAACTCGTCAAAGAATATTTTATCCATCTCATAGTCATAATGTTGGCCAGTGTTCACAAAGTCGAAGTCTATCCTTCGTTTAATCAATTCTGGAACTATCACAGAAGCTTTTATCACCTGAGGTCTCGTCCCAACAGCCAACATGACCTTCGTCATTTCTGCACCTCACGAATCCTTCTCTCATTGCTGTCTAACATCGCATCAATAAACTTACTTGGAAAAACTTCCTTAAGAATCATAGCATTCGCAATAACACAATGACCACTTATCACACCCGGGTATTTTACTGGAAGCATATGCTTATAACCACTTTCAATCGTCTCCGTATTAAAGAAAGCATTAATATCGTTCTCATTCAAACCAAACTTATTGCATATCCGTCTAACGTCTTGAGCAAACGCTATCAAAAGTCCATAGTATGTTGTTTCAAGCAACTTCATAAACTCTGTCTCTTCTGACGAATTACAAATATAAGTCTTCAATCCCAACGAATTATAATATTTTTCAGCCTCTAACGCAAATATTCTCCACGGAGAACCTATGAATTTTGTATAAGTAAGAAGGCCATTTTCAATACCTTCAGTATGTCTTCCTCTTACTGGACTATGACATATTGGTAATTTCGTCAATTCGTATAATGAACTCGTAGTTTTTGGCTTGACAGTACTCTCTATCAACGTTAATCGAGGCTTGTACGTAAACATATGGTCTGCAACAACGTCCATAAAATCATCATCGTACGGAATACACACATGCATAACATCAAACTTCTTCGAACGTAATTCTTTAACCCCAACTTTATCCAAAAGACTAACCCTATAAAGCTTTGATTTTTCTATGACTTTACGAATTGCAGAACCTACTTTGCCCGAAGATCCCAGAATTAAAACATCTCTCATTTTTCAGTAAGCCTCTTTTGCTGCTTCATCCGTAACTTCAACCGTTTTGCCTCTTCGATATTTCGTTTTATACTGTTAGCATAAGTTTCAAAAATAATAGCGATAACGAAAAAGCATACACTAAAGTAAAAACCGAGTATAAGCCCAGCAAACGTAGAACACATCAGTCCGCAAACCAACGCACAGACACCCACTATTAAGGACAGCCTAGAGAAAATAGTCCAAAAGATGCGAAATTTAATCGTTATCATTTTTCAACCACTCTCGCCGGATTTCCATATACTGTCGCCTTTTTGGAAACATCCTTAGTGACAACGCTCCCCGCTCCAACAATTGCTTCCTTTCCTACAGTTACTCCCGGAAGAATAACAGAATTAGCGCCTATCCTAGCCCCATATTTTATCCTAACTGGACTTTCTTTCCAATCTGCTCGAAGCAAGTTTGGGTACTTATCATTCGTCAGACAAACATGTGGACCGATAAAAACATAGTCTTCGATTATACTGCCCGGAGGAATAAAAGCAAACGCCTCTATTTTGCAATGTTTGCCTATCTTTGACCCACCTATCTCAACAAATTTCGCGATCTTCGTCCCTTCCTCTATGGTACTGTCGTAAATGTTCACCAACGCCTCATCCCAAATCTTTACTGAAGGATGAATTACACTATTCCTTATCACTCAACAGAATCCTCCATTGGCAGCTGTTTAACAGACTTTAGCAGTAAGTTCTTTTCAAGAAACTCTTTAATCACTTGTACCACTTTGCTATCAGCCTCGTCTTCTTCTGTCTGAACTTGTAATTCGATATACACAGTTCTCATTTTGACATCCCATCTTTTTCTTCCTTTTTACGATATTTCCTTACAAAAAACACCGCAAATACGAAAGAGATCGCAGTCGATAATTGGAAAGAAGCCGCTGAGAATGCTTCAGGCGTTGGAAAACTAAATGTCTTGTAGAAAGAAGAGTATAGCGTATAAGCTGCTAAAGACACCGAATACAAGCTAGCAGATATGAGAATAATTGATGTTATATCTACAAGAATATTAACACCAACTCTTTTGACATCTTCAAGTTTCATTTCAACAATACCTCAGTAAACTCTTTTTCATAGATTCCCCTTCAATAATCGAAACCACAAATAGCCGAAATACATGAACGACACTCCACTAAGTATAACTTCAGAAGTCAGAATATAAATATTATGCTCGCAAGCAACAAACATCCCAGAAGTAACTATATCGAAAAATACCAATCCTTCTAAAAATACTGCTCCAGCTAGTGTAGATAACCCCAAAGTATGCAAAAACACTTTAGACTTGGCTGAGAATTGATGACCATTAAACTTCAAAAATCCTATCAAAAACAGAACCCCAACAACAGCCGCCGCCGAATCTACAATTGTATCTGGCAGATCACATATCCTTGTTGGAACAAAGAATTGATGCAGCTCATCGATTACCCCCCACATTATCGCGACAGTCGAAGCCACCAGAAATAATCTAAACGTTGAAGTAAACGAAGTCTCTTTATCTGTACGGAATTGATAGAAGAAGTTCATTGACAAACAGCCCATGATACCAAACTCTATAAAATGCTTTATGACTGAATTTACCTTGAATCCTACCACACTTTCTGGCACCAAGCTCGCATTCGGAAGACTTGATAAGTACCATATTAAAGCCATGTACCCTGCGAGGACAATCAATGAAACAAAGACTATTTTTCTCATGGTTCTCGCCCCATAAAATCAGTAGGTAACAATTTAACAACAAGTGGAAATCCGATCAATAAGCCAAATACATATGCATACTGAACCAACGATCTAGACAGAAAATCTCCACTTGTCCAAAAAACCATCACAAAGTCGTTTATGATAGTTCCAATCGTAATCGTCAATAGTTCCACACAACCTAAAAATGCTGTACCTCGCTGAAATCTCGTACACGCAATATGCTTTAAATGAATTAGTACAGTAACAGTAAAAGCGAATATTAGCATCTGAAGTACAACAACCCAGAAGCCAAACATCCCATTTTTCATAAAAAATGAAAAAATGCCAACCTCTGCATACACAGTCCAATCTGGATTCCTATAATAGCTTACTAACGTAGGAATACACGACAAAAAACACAATACTATAGAAATCAAGAAAAATCGAAACTCCCCTTTTGTTTGGAAAAAGCTCATACGTTTCATCTTCAAGAATTTTACCTCCATGGATTAATAATAACCTTATCTGTCTTGAGTTCTGTAAAATCTTTATCTGGAAGCCCAATAAACAGAATATCAGACTTTCCCACACATTCCTCAATCGAATCACAGAAGTAAGCCTCTGGAATCTCAGATTTTGCAATCTCCATCGCCATCTTATCATAAACGAATACTTGGTAGTCTTCTTTCAGCAACTTTTTAGCTATCTGAATAGATTGTGAGTAATCTATAAAGGGCACATTTGCCTTGTATGCAACACCGATAATCCCTACCTTTTTAGACTTTTTGACGTCACAAGCTTTCTCTATCTCTTTTTCCCACTTCATAACTATGTCATCGTTAATATCCTGTAGAAACTTTGCAAGAGAAACAGCAGTTGAAATAGCTTTACTCGCAGCCTCATATTTGAAATACTGAACATCGCGTACAAAACACGGACCCGCATAGCCTAATCCTTTTCTGTACAACTTTCTGTCTTCATAAAGCATTTCAAATATCCTGTCGGCATCGACATCGAACTTCTCGCAAAATTCGCCAATCACTGAAGAAAATACAATTCCATTTATTATGTTCAAATTCGAAACAATCTTAAGCATCTCAGCAGTATTAGGGTCTGTTGAGAACACTTTCTTCTTCGAGTTAACATTATCCCAAATTCTTAATACTCTAGTCGCATTCTCCAAATTAGTAAAACCAACCACACCAATTCTGTTTGTGAAATCCTTTATTAAACTGCCTCTTGCAACAAATTCTGGATTACAAACAATCTCACCATACCTCTCACAAAGACTATGTGTATCTCCAACATTCACTGTACTTGAAATAACAATTAGACAGCCGCTATTCACGCTTCTTATTGATTCGATTGCATCCACAACGTATTGTATGTCATATCGCCCATTCTCTAAGCTTGGAGTCTGTACCAGAATGAAAACAACTGTACAGTCTTTAAGCTTCTCATATTCTGAAGTAAACAAGAGTCTATCACGATATTTCTTCAAATTGTCAGAAACCAGTGGTTCTAGAAAACTCGCACATCCAATTATTTCCTTTACTCGATTGACTTTATCAACACCACACACATAATACCCAGCTTTAGCAAAAACCAACGCTAATGGCAATCCAAGCGTCCCAACTCCCACTACAGCAAGCCTTTCACGTCTTTTAGCCATTTTTCATCCCCCAAAGTGCCCCAATAAGATAGTATGGTTGACAACGCAGAACTGCTCTCGCAATACTAATAACAAGACTTCTGCCATTTCTAGAAAAGTATACACCTTTTGAAAACTGCATTGCAGGCAAATTCTCGTAAGGGTCAGAAGTAACAAACGCTCCAATATCTTCCAAACACACAACTTTGTGCTTCGTCAACATGTAATCTCTCAAATGAGAATCTTCTCCTACTCCCCCAATAGAACTCGAAGAAATCTTCTCTCCACGCCTTAATAATTGCTTCACAGACTTATGTGCTTTAATCTTCGCCAGCGGCTCAGAATCTAACCAATATGGTTTGTAAAGTGCGTACGTTCCACTAAACGGTTGAGATGCAGTTTTCCTTCCAATTAATCTCCTAATGCCATGAACATATTTTTTTATGACAGCCCACCCCACTAAACGATAAACATCTATAAGACCATGTGGCAGATAAAAACGAGTAACTGAAACAATACCCACGTTATCTCGCCCAACCATCTCAATAGCCTTTAAGCAATTTTTGTTCACCATACAGTCGATGTCACCTGTAAATAGAACATCACATTTAGCATTTATAAATCCTATTCGCCTAACCTTCGCCATTTTGTAATTCCAGCCACTATTGTCTATTTCCAATATTCTTGTTTTTTCAGAAAAATGGTACTTTTTTACGACCTCTTCGACCTTATCTCTAACTCCCGCACAAGGAGGTTTATCGAGACAAATAATCAGTTCTCGAGGATTCAACCCAATGTAGGATGGCAGATTCTTTTCTATCAACTTTACTTCGTTTCGAATAGGGACAACAACACTGAAATTACTCATTATTCAACACTTCAACTGTTTTGAAACCCAATCATAAAGTTCTTTCATACCCGCTTCTAATGAAATCTTTGGTTCCCACCTCAATACTTTCTTTATCAATGTCAAGTCTGCATTACGTCCTCTGACACCTTGTGGTTTTGTCAAATCAAATCTGTACTTCACTTCCTTTCCTGCAATCCTTGCGACCATCTTGTACAAATCGAGTATTGAAATTAGCCTATCAGTCCCTATATTCATAGGCTCAGAATAATCGCTTTCAGTCAACAACAATATCGCCTCAACACAGTCTTTGACATTCAAAAAGCTTCTCGTCTGTTGTCCATCACCCCAAATCTCAACAGTATCTCCGTTCTTAGCTTCAGCAATCTTTCTGCAAACAGCTGCAGGCGCTTTTTCTTGTCCTCCCTTGTATGTTGTATATGCACCATAAATATTGTGGAATCTTGCCACACGAACTGGAAGCTTGTAGTCATTCTTATAACTTGCGCAAAGTAATTCTGTAAAAAGCTTTTCCCAACCATAGGCACTATCTGGATGAGCAGGTAATACATCGCTCTCTTTCAACGGCGTAACATCTGTAACAGTCTGAAGCTCACGCGGATACGCACAAGCTGAACTACTAAAGAAATATCGTTCAACTCCCTCTTCGTGTGCTGCATCCAACATGTTTACGTTAATGAGAACATTATCTCGCATGATCGAAGCGTTATATTCCGAAATGTACTGAATCCCCCCCATATTAGCTGCCAAATTGAAGACTCTATCCATACCTCTCACTGCAATCTTCGCATTCTCTGCTACCCTCAAATCCAACTGTTTAAATTCGTCTTCATTCGTCTTCAAATAAGAAAAGTCTTTGTTGTCAACGCTCCGAACATAATAACCCTTTCCTTTCAAGTAGTTCACGAGGTGAGACCCAATGAACCCCCTCGCACCAGTTACTAAACATTTTTTAGACAATCTATATTCTCTCCAATTTTTTGATTCCTTATGATTTCTTCTAAACAAAATGGACAACTAAACCCTTCATTATACCCTGGGAAACCATGAAAATAATCCAGAAAGTAACCGTGCTCGCCACATTTAACTATGTAAAATGGCAGTTCTCCACTCCACCCTTCTTTTCTTGCATGAAAAATATACACAGCAGTTCCTTCTATACCCAACTTTAACTTAAGCCAGTCTATTATTGAAACCCTGAATTTCTGAATTCCGAAGTGACTGTCATGAGCACACACTATCATTTAAGTCCTCCCACAATTATTGACACTCTTCCTGTCAGATCTATCGCTTCCCATAAAATGTTTATCCCAACAAGTCTTATGATGCTGTTTTGACTGTCCACTTCGCGACGCATTTCTACTCATAACTTCGTCACCAACTCTAAGACGCTTTCCGCACGAATCACACAGTCCTTTCCCACGATTCAGTAAAAACTCCAATTTCGTCTTAGTCATTGTGTACTGAAAGCCGCCTCTAACTCTCATGGTGGCACCTTCATTGCCGTAATGCCAACAGTCCAACTTATTGTGACTGGAGGTGTTGGAGGCGTTAATGGAGCTCCAATAGTAATGTTTATGGGCAGTACTCGATTAACACCAAGTTGAAATGGAGACGTAATATTGAAAGAAATCAGACAGTAAACTTCATTAGAACTACTAAGAACTACGTTCACATCGACATTGCTCAAATTTTTCACGAAGAACGTCTCGTTGTCGCCATAGCTTATCGTGCCCCAATCATAGGTTTGACTTAGTGGAAATTCCATAGTGCAAGCAGAATCTTCGTACGCCTTGACTGAAATCGATACGAGAGTAGCTTGCATATTGTAAGTCGTGACCACTAAGTCCGTCGCCCATACAGCAACCCAAATGACCGAAAACAATCCAATCACTTCTAAACTTCTCAACACATTTCTTCGCAATACCTTTATTGCCCTCCCCCCGTCATCCTATCATCAATTTCTCAAGAACTGCACCAAAGAAGAGAAGAACGACTACAACAAACACACGATCTCTCACCATTCTGAATCCCTCTCCAATCTTTCTTTCATAGAGCAACTTAGTCAACTTTACAGAACCCATCAACATCAAAGCGTACGCAGAAAATTCGATCCACACTATGACATTGAGCGCCAGCAGAAGTGGTGACGCCTGATAAGCAACGAAAACTTCTCCAGTATTGTACATTACCATACCTATCCACGGAATTCCAAATATTGGGACAAGCGTAAACATCGCAATGTACGCGTTGTTACCAAATATTGAAGAAACTGTCGCTTCATCAGACATCTTACTCACTTGGTCTTTGATTTCATTTCTTTGAGAATCTGGCATAGAACTTTCAGTAAAATATGGTAACGCGACCATCACCACTAAGAAAGCCACTGCGATTGCAAACTGAAACCGTTTATCTGCAAAATTAATTTTCATTGTCTTTCGCACCCATACCGTTTTTCAATTTCATCGACAATCTTCTTACTTAAACTGACAATATCGACATCATATTTTATAGGCAGTCTTGAAAGCTCTGCAATCGCAAGTATTATCAACAACGGAAACAATAGAAATGACCAAACAAGACACGCAAGAACAAGACCCATAAAACCACCCGCGAAGCTTTTATCATGAACAATCGCAATAATCAAAAGAATCGTAACAGCTAACCCGTAGATTATCGCGAATACTTGCTTGCCATTCAGCTTAATTTCCATATTCATCCCACAATTTTAAACTGCGGATTTTCGACAGTCTTAAGAAGCGTCTTGTATTTATACAGCATCTGTTTCTTAATATCGTCTATCGACCAGTCTGACGGCACTGTCTCATCGAACGTAAGCATGATAGAAATCGCTCTTTCGTCCTTCTGCTCTTCTTTTGGTTTAGGTTCAACAACTTTTTCTACTGAAACTTGTTCAATCTTTTCCTTTTTCTCTTTCTTTTCATGACTCATACTTTTTTCCTCCATAATGTCCGATGACTCTAACTGACGCGCCTTCTCTTCATACTCCACTTTCTCAAAAACTTCTTGATTTTCCAACGGTGTTATGACAAAATCTAAAAGTAGTCCTGCTTCAATCATCTTGTCACAATACAATTTCTTTTCAGAATCAAATATAAAATGAAGTCCATCCTTTTTAGTATCCATATGTGGCTTAATGCCCTTCTCCACAAGAAGATGCTTCAAATCATTAAACGCTTTTGGATTCACCAACAAATCATAAGTCTTTTTGCCTTCTGGAATAAAAAGCTCACCACCTCCAGCAGAAAGAGGCACTTTCTCTTCCACAGCTTCTTCACCTTTCCGCTTCTTTCCTCTTCTGCCAAGCAACTTTTTAGCAGCAATCCAAACTGCGATAAATATGACTGCAGCGATAATCGTTATTTCTAAATTGTCTAACACCCAACTGAGCACTCCTCTAAAGAAGTTAAATAAGTCTCCCACATCAATCACGACACCAACTTTTCTAGAATATTAACAACCTCGCCAAAACACACACTTTCTTTCCCAAGAAACCTCAGAAAAATATCTAGACTGTTTTCACCATGACTTTCATGCCATATTTTGAAATCTGTAAACTTCCTCAACGTCGCTTTTCCTGCGAACAATTCCATCTGCTTTCTGTCAGTAACTTTATAGTGAAACACCAGTCCTTCGGAATCTTTTCTGACGTCCACGTCAGTAGACTTAATCTTCTCAAACAAGCTTCCAAATCTCCCTCTTTCGTCTAATCATCGTAGTTGGAAGAACATCAGCATGCACTTTACCATCAACCTGCAACCTCAGTAAATATGTCTTTATCGTAGGGGGTGAAATCTTGAACTTCAGCGCGATATTTCCAACAGTATCTCCAGCTGAATGAGTCTTCAGATATGCAACGAGTCTCTCTTTGAGTTCATCACCATATTCACGCTTCATCTTTATTCCCGAATAATGTTATTAGTTAATGGATTAATTAATCGAGTATTTAAATCTTTCTCATTCAACTTTCTTTGAAATTCTGACCACAACCTCACAACTTCCCTGCCTGCATCCGTCGTACAGTAAACTTTCTTCTCGACATATATTGGTGTCGCAGATAACGATCTACCATTACGCCTTCGCGTTCTCCTCAAAATATCCATACGCAAAAGGCCTTTACGAGCAAGAAAATCTACAGAAATATTAGCAGTGGACATATTTATATGTAGTCTCACCATCATCTCATAAAGTCCTTTTGGTACCGTACACACAGTCAATACCTCCATAGCAATTTCTAGCTGAGATCTCATCACTCTTCCTCTTCGATTTTAGTTCGCACAAATAGTCGCTTATGACATTTTGGGCAAGTTTCCACTCCATTGACAACTTCAACCTTCTTTGCTGAAAAGCTTTTGCCACAATTTCTACACGTAACCTTCATCATATGCAAATCAAATGGTTCAAAGTCTACCCCATCTATTATGTCTATTTCAGCCAATCCTCTTTCTCCATAAAATGTAACGTCGACAATCACAGGTTCAGAACAATTCAGTAAAGCGTACGCCAAGTCTCGCCAAGTTCGACACTGAAAATACTTCACTGTCCTCAACAACTTAGACGCCTTCATGAAGACCACCCCACTCCTTAATTTTAACTTCTATTTTCTGCTCCATCTGTTTCGACCAATCATTATGATAAATATCAGTAGGTACAAAGTTCTTCTTGATTGACTCATTTTGTATTTGCAACATCTTTCTATACTTCGCCTTCTTTAGCCTTCGCATCAACCTTGTACCAACGACCCTACACCCAACTGAGCAGTATACTTCATTGTGCTGTTTATCAAATTCATTCCTGCAAATCTTGCATTTCACTCTCTTTGGATATGTGCTAGGAAACAGCTTCTTTCTTCTACGCTGACTATTATCAGCATTCCTCCTGCACTCTTTAGAACAATAACAAATGCGTAAACCTCGCGGTACAAAGAAGTATCTTTCACAAGCTTTGCATTGAACAAGCTTTATCGGAACTTTCACGTACTCTCGACCACCCTTCGCTTTCTTCGTCTAAGCTCCTCGTCTCTAAACCTTAAACAAACAGAGTAATTATAATGCCAGTCAGCTTCGACACATATCCCAGCCTTTAACTGACAAGTACGAATGTGAACACTATCACGTCTCTCTTTACTGTACGGACAAACGTATTCGATCATTTGTTCAGTCACTACGAACTATCCCCCAATATGTTTGGACGTGCATGACAAAAGAAAAACAGAGGAGAAAGGAGAAGTTTCTGTTTTTACCACCCGCATTGCTCTCGTCATGCACTTTGTCCCACTACTTTGATTTGTTACCCACAGTCTTTCCAGAAGCTATTAAGTTCACGGCTATTTGAGCACCTTCCATAACGCCTTTGACATAAGACTCAGCAGTCATCTTCGACTCAGCTATTTTTTGCGCCATAAGTATTCTAGAAGGCGGATATTCCATTCCTTTGTCTATTTCGTTTAGATTCTTGCTCACTTTCAGAGAATCCATCAAGACAGTCTCCATCCTCTCAATGATTGGTCCGCCTAACTTGCCAGAATATACTTCATCGATTAACTTATTAAGACTTTCTAAAACCCTTTTCTCTTGAGCTTTATGCTTCTTCCAAGCCTCTCGAATATCTTGGCTAGTCTTTTTTCTATGACAATCACCACATAACAAGCCCAAGTTCTCGATCCTGATATCATCATGCTTCCCATTTTTGTGATCCCTGAAGAATCCTCTATTGATTGCGATACCACAATCTACACATTGGCCTTGTTGTTTTTCGTAAACGACATCGACAGCCCACTGCGGAAAGTCTTTACGCTCCCCTATTACATCCTCAGTCATCTAAATCTCATCCTCGAACCCTATCAATCGTATCAAAGTTTTACACTTCGCACACTGTAACAATAAACCCTTAAGTTGTTCATGTTTTACGTCAGTCTCCAAAATTCGATAGTTATTCTCTGATTCATCATCTGGCGATATGATTGCACCACATTTTGGACAAGGAAAAGCTCCATCCCCATCTATTTTCTGTAAATCCACTATAAGCTCTTGAGTCACTTCGGTTCCTCCTTTTTCTTAGGCAACTGTATACTGACGACATACCCTGTATCAAGACTCAACACTAAGTAGTGACCACCTTTTTCTGGCTCTGACACACGCTTACTGATTATTTTGCCTTCAACAACGGGATCAGATCTTCTCTGTTTACGATTGTCCCATATTCTGACAGATTTCCAGCAATCTATTTTATATTTCTCTTCATCCGTATTACTCATACGTATACAACCTTGTCGTCTAATCCCAATTTTCTACGCCTACAACGCTGCTTATAAGCGAAAAGAGCAGAACATGTCACATACAACCCGTCCCGCTTACAATGATCCGCTTCTACACAGCGACTACACGGAAATTCGATCATAATCTCCTTGTCTCCAACGAATTTAAGACATCCGACGTTCTATATTAATCTTTCATTTCTTTGTGTCACCCGACGCCTTATTATAATCGACATTGAATACCTCGACGATGCCATCTACACGTTTCTTGCCAAGACGTTCAATCGTATCAGACCATTCAGTCATATTCTCAAATGCGTTCTTCAGCGTTCCATACTTCTGCAAAATCCTAGTCGAATAAGTCGTAGAAATAAGAGGGCAGCTTTCTAGGATTTTTCTAGCCATCTCATGTTTAGGTAACGACATATCTTTTTCGCCTAAATAAATCGGTCCATGCACCTTATCTGTTACCATTTCCTTCGCTTTCGCTGCTAACCACAAAATCGTCCAGTATTGTATCGGAACTTGAACAACCTTTATCTTCCATTTGTCAATCAGACTATTTAGAATACCAATAATGAGTTCAGGGCGATAATGTTTAGCGAATTTTAAAGGCCATGTCAAAGCACCTTCAATCAATAAATAGGGCTGATCTCCATTCTCTTTCTCACGTTCCTTCAGCTCTTTCACATCATTGAATATCGCATTATGATTAAGCATTTCAAATGAAGTCTTCCGCTGAATTATTAGATAATGATTATCAGTTGTCGGAACAGGAATTGCGTAGTCAATCGCATTACCTAGATTCTGGACAAGAACTTTGATATGCGCATACTTCTTCAAACCTTCAACGATCTTCGAACCACCAGTCTTCTTACCACTTACAGCTTCTCTACTGTCAACGAGCACTATCGCTTGTGGATCAGTCATCTACGACCACCATACTTCGTATAAATATCCAACAATGCCATCTCATTAAGGCATTCATCCGTATATAGACAGAACGCACACTCTGGTCCAACGCTTCGTGGAGCTTGAATACCTCTACTTTCGCACCAATTCAGTACCATAAAGTCATTCATCGACCTCTGAAACAGCGACTTATTAAAATGCACTGAATGCTCCTTCGTCTTCATATCTGACTTCTGTACATACAGCAATATCCAACGAGACTTCTTTAGGCCATACATATAGATTTGAGACTGTTGAACATTATGAACGAATGGAGCAGACTGAACCTCAGATATATCAGTTATCGTTTTTATTTCGATACCCAAAGAAAGAAGAGAGATGTCGGCCCAGCCCTTGATCTTCAAGTTTTCATAATCGAAAGCCACGCCTTTTTCTTTTTCAGCTTCAGGATACTTTTTACACATGATTGTCTGTATGTAATCATGCAATATGTTGCCTATTTCGAAACGTCTCTGTTGTACAGCAGTAGGTTGTCTGTGAATGATTCTATCGAGCTGACTACTGTAAAGACAATGACCCGCACTGCTTGCAAAGTACGTATTAGTATCGAAGCCAACATGTCGTTTATCCAACTGTCGTTGCGTACGAATGTGTTCGTCTATTACGTCACTCAAGCTTAATGAGTTTTCCATTATCGCTTTTGAGGCCAAGAAACTCCATTATCTCCTGTGGTGTCGATTTCAATTTATTCTGTTTCACGTAAGCCTTTAGTTCTGGCTCGGTCATCTCACCAAATTCGTCAAGCAATTTCTGTACTCTAGCAGACTCGATTTTTAGCGTCTCTGACACCTTCTTTGGTGCCTTAGTCTCTTCCACAGCTTCTTCTTTGTCTGCATCTTCGTCATCAGGCTTCCGCACTTCTCTCACAGCAAATTCAGCACCGTACTTAGCATCGATCTTGTGTGTACCTATCAACGACAGCGTCTGACCTTCTATCGCTTCGCCATTTAAATCTTTCATGACCCACGGCGTCAGATTGATAATGACATCGCCTGTATCGTCACCAACTATGTATTTCGCAGATCTTGCTATCACTGGCTTCACTATACCATGTCGTATACATCTATTGTCATCACCTAACTTTTTCGAGCATTTCGGGCAAGCAGCGTACTCTCTGTCATTACCTAACTTTTTAGCAATAACAACTTCGATCATAGCACTTTGACCATCGATCAGATCCTTCACCTTTGACTTTGGAGCACTCTGCTTTGCAGACGGAAACAAATCCTTCGCAGCAATATCAATACCCCTAGCATCAAAGAACAGACTCATCATCAGCGCTCGATTCGCGACAAATTTTGGGTAATTTTTCATCGCCCAGTCATCGAGTTCTTTTTCTGTAATACCATGTGCCTCCAATATCTTTTTATAGCTCATATCTTTTTCATTTCCTCCTTTTATATTTCGTTTTTACCTTTTCTAAGGTCAGCTGGAGATAGCATTTAATCTACCTCTCTCAGCCCTTTTTACTGCCCATACAATTGAAGGATAGTAGCCACAATTCTTTCTTGACTTATCAGACAACGGGCACACTCCCAACAACGCTGCCTTATCACAGCGATATGGATGGAGGTGTCTATTGAAAGACCTATTTATCTGATAAGACGTCAGTTGTGGTTTGTAATCCGACGCATATTCTTTAAATACTGCCTGAATATCTTCCTTCGATGAACCAATAAACCACATGAACCATATGAGATGTAACCGACGATAATGATCAAGCCCCCCACTATCTTTGAATTCTTTAATCGCCATTGAAATACATTTTGGGTATAAAGGCAAATCTACTGTACCATCCTGTATCTCACGGTAGTCATACTGTTTAATCGGCGTCTGTTGGTCGATCTCCCACAATCGCTTAGACACAGCATCATTCAACAAGTACGGCTCATCATAATGATATCCGCCACATAAACCTAAGCGCTTTATTTTATTTAATTCAGTAGAAAACAGCATACTAGATTCCATACGATACGACATTAGCCCTGTTTTAGGATGTGGCGTCAGAGGAATTCTACAAAGTCTCGACGTCTCAGCAACACAACAGCGGTCCTTCTTTCTGATATGTTTGAGAACGCCTACTTCATCCAAAAATGTTAGAACAGTAGTCGAATAATTCTTGAACTTCATCAAACCGAAATCGACCCAAACATGAAATCCTTTACCTGCAGTAAAATTAGTCCGTGGCACTATATTCCGACCCATTAATTTAAGCAGAATTTTCTGCGCCTTCCATACAAAATTATCCACTAAATCGACATCAATAAAAATCGTATCATAGAGATTATGAGACCTCTGAAAGTCTGAAAACACTGCAGTAAAGCAGTTATCAAGCCCATAATGATCTTTTACCCAAGCGATGTACTGCTCTTCATTAAAGACTTTAGTACGCCACTGACCGACATCTCTAGGAAATATTATTCGAGCAACCTCTGGTCGCAAATGTTGTAACCACACCTTGATATTTTCCTCACTAACAATACTGTTCGAGTCTGTTGTCTCGAGCATAAAACTCCCTCCCTAATAATTCTTCAAGAAAATCTTCAATCCTCTGCCAATAATATTCGTACCCAGACTTATAGATTTTCGGTATTTTGCCGTCAGCATATATTGGCTCCGCATCAAGATTTTTATCCACATCTCGATTTGTCATAACGAAAGAAATGACGTCCCCAACTCTGAACAATGATTTTGCTGCCAATTTCTTAGCTGCTCTGATATGAGGATCATCACGCTTATAGTCCGCTAACTTCTTGTTCGCATGCACGTTAGTAATCAGTTTTCCGTCTAATTCTCCCCGCAAAAGTTTAGGTCTTAGCCCAGCTAAATATTTCGATACTTCAGCTTCAAACTTCGATTGTGACTCTGGATTAGCCGCCAAAATATTAAAGATCGTAGTCCTAACCTCGTTTAACAACTGAAAGGTATCTGACTTCTCAAGTCCCTTAGAATAATCCTCTTCGACACGTTCAACACCATCCCAGATCTTCTTGCCCTTTATACGATTCTTCGTCATAAAGTATAGCCATTCATATACGTTTTTGACAGCCAAATATAACTTGTAATCTTTCTCATCTACATCATATGTCTCAATAACGTATTGCTTTAACCAATCATTCATTTCCTTTTCAATCTTTGGCAAGATAGATATTAGTCTCTCGATGTTTCGCAATGACGCAAACATCGGTACAGTATATGCGCCGTCTGTATGGACATACTTGACAGCCAATCCCATCATAGCAGCCCTCTCAATAGCTTTTTTAATGATCGCCTGACAAGTCAACGTAATACTTTCAGCGATATCACGGTTATAGTAACGGACATGATGATTACCTTGAGTTCCGTAGAAAGAGACACTAAAAAGCTTCGCAAAGTGGCTCATCGTCTCTGTCCTAACGTCTCCAGTCTTCTGATATTCAACTTTCAACGCATCCCGAGTATTTATCATTCTATCGAGAATGTTTGTATATAAAGGAACATTGTCACCCTTCTTAAAATCTAGTCTCTCAGAATGTACAACATTCGTTTTATCTTGCGATACGTTCTCTGGAGAAATCCTAAAAGTCTGAACTGTTGTAGGATAGAAGCTGTGAAAATCTAATTCCAAAACGGGCCTGTGCAAACCTACTTCAGGATCCATTATGTAAGCACCCGTATACGGTACATCGTCACCGCCTTCATCTTGTGGTTTCTTTGGGAATACTGGTCGAGGAGACATCGAAGCAGCTTCAGACAATATCAACGACTCCACAGCTCTACTCATATATTGAAAATCTGAAAGAAACATTGATCCCCACTTGTTAATAAGGCTAATTGCACCATCAGTCAATTCCAACTTCTCGTCGATCTTTTTATTTAGTCTGCAGTCTCCAACGTTGTAATCTTCCAATAAGTCCTTTTTATGCTCAAACGCTTCCCACAACGTCGCAGCTCTGCTTAACGTCCAAAAACTCTGTTTCTTACGTTCACCCAACTCATCCTCAGCGACATTGTCCAACGCATATGAAGGTTTCTCATTCCACGTAGCAAACTGATAAAGACGCATCGTATCAAGCCACTGATGACCCAAATTTAAATCATAATTCAACTTCAGATTTCGAATACGATTTTGTAAATAAGGTCTATCGAACCCTTCTGCATTCCACGCTTCGACTATAGGAAAAGGCGTTATCGTCTCCAGAAATTCTTTAAAAATCCGCTCCTCATTCTCATATGAAAAGAAATACTCTTTATCTCTATCAGAAACAACAGCAATTGACAAAACTCTTTCTTTCGCCTCATTCTGAGACGGAAAACCGCTCCTTGAATCAACCTCTATATCAATATAGCATTTTGAACAATTCGTCGGCAACTTATGTTTTTTATCTAATACCCATCGCTTCGCAAACCTAACATCAGACTCATACGTTTGTATACTGAGACTTTCAATTGCATTCCTAACAATCGTAACTTGCTTAGGTAAATCGACAGTTATCTTAACTAATTCTGCACCTTCAAGAGAATAATAATCGCCCGTCTCAATCATAGGTTCAAAATCTAACGCTGCATCATCAATCGCTTTCTTAATCATAGACAGATATATTTTCTCAGCGAAGAAATATGGCTTCAAGTCAGCTTTAATAAATCTTTTAGCGTCGTTAGCGCCAACAATCTGTAAGTACAATTCGTTATCGATCGTCATCGACTCAGCAGCCATAACTTCCATTCATAACACCTCATTTCTTTATCGTATTTACACGTACTTTCTTCATCATTATCGTTCCACATTCAAGACATCTCACAGGAATAGGCATTATCACTTCTTCGAGTAATTCGCATCCACACTCTAGATTAGGACACTTATAGATTACTTCTTGAGATTCGACCATCCTTTTATAACCTCACATGACCGTGATGATACTGTCGCTTCTTATTGTTCTTGATAATTCTCTTCAAGATCCTCTCTAAATCAACATTCAGATCATGACAAATATGAAACAGTCTAACAAATGTATCGCCTATTTCGACTTCAGCTTTCTCTTTATTATCGTTCCGCCATCCTTTGTCGACAGCATCCAAAACTTCGTGTGCAGTAAGCGCCATGTATATTGGAAAAGTCTCCCACGTAATCTTCCATCCTTTTGCGTTCGCAGACTCACCACAGACTTTAATATATTTGTTTATGTCCATTTTACTTCGCCTCAAAGTACTTTCTATCGAGATCTGACAATTTATTATAATCATCTAGCCCATACTCAGTCCAACCATCTTTTGAAACAATTTCGACATAATGAGATAATGATCGATAATCAGAACAACTCAAGTTAAACTCAGCATAACCATGCTCAGCTGTCCACCGTCCACAACCTTTGAATAAGCATGAAAATAGCCTACTCAAATCTTCTATACCACCAGCATAAACACATCTCTTGGCAGAATCACACAATGGTCTCAAATAGTTTGCCAATAGAGGAGAAACTTTATTTTTGATCTCTTCTCGAATCCTCCAGAATATTAAAGTCATCGGAGCTTCTTCACACGCCATCATCCTTCTAGCAGCTTGGGTCTTCAATGTCAAGAAATTCATATAAGATGTCCAGCTGTGATTATAACTCATCGGCAAAACCGCTCTTGCCATTTGATAACTTCCAGCTTTTGACTTCAGTATAATCCCATACAAATCTTTTGTATCTCTTAACCACCGCTCAAACCTAGCCTTGATAAAACTGTCTGACACAATAAAGTCATAAAGATTCGGGTACAAAATCAACGGAGCATCTAACTTAGAATTATCGCGACATCCAGCACTACTTACACCACCACCTATACGTAACCTAGCAAATTGATCAAACGTATGTCTAGGGATACCATTAAACTCAAACAAAAATGATACTGACTCTAAACATAGTGGCAACGTCTTTCCAGTCAAAGCAGCTAACACGATACGATATCTATTTTCAGGCGAAATCTTTTCCCATTTGCCACAACTACCCTCACTCTTACCTACCCCTGCAGACCCCCATGTTGAAGTAGCCATTGACACTATATTTTTGAATGAATTGTTAGGATAGTCTAGTAAATTAACATAACAAGACTTAAAAGCATTCAAATATTCATAACTCTTAGTCTCTGTTCGATCTGGTAATGTTCCCATAGCTTTACGCAAATTATCTACATCGATTTGCTTAGTCATACAATCAACTCCTTGAACTCATTAACATATTTCTTATTAGGTGCCAATATTATTATAGAATCCCTCGATAGAAAATCACAACGTGACAATGAACAAGGGCCTGTCCGTTCAAAAGAACCCTTACCATCCCATGCACCAATTTTGCAGAATCCAGACTTATACAACGATGTAATACAACCAATAATGCCTGAGCCATCAATACAATTATAACGAACAATATCTCCTCTCATAAACCCCATAACACATCTAAGACCTTTCGAACGATAATATAACCTTCTTCTTTTTGCTAAACAATAGCAGATAGTCTCTGTATCAACAAGTTTTTCTCCCCTCGATACCATCGCAATCGCATCATTCCAATGATTTTTCTCAAGTCCCATCCGTTCCCTCCAGATTCTAGTCTGATAACCATAAACAACTTCTAACGGAGCAATCTTTGACAACTCTGCCTTAAAATAAGTCTTGCCATAGTTCACATATGGAACTACAATATTCTTCGCAGCTATAACTTTGACTTTACCTTCATGTATCTTTTTGTGACATTTTTCATGTACAATCAAAATATTTGTTACTTGATTAGTTCCGCCTTCAGATATTGGAACAACATGATGTTTCTCTAATTTGCCTTCTTGTCTACAAACTTCACATTTATTTCCAGCTCTCGAGAGTAATGCATACCACAAGTTGAGCTGATATTCCCTGCCCTCTATGTCTGGAAACATCAGCTTTTTCACATCGAACGAATTTTCCTCATAAACAATCTTACTTGGAGGAAACTTCTTTGCCAACTTTCCAACTACTCTAATGATATTGTCCCTTTTCACCTTTACACTTGGAGGAATCCAACCAACACTTCGCCTTCTGTTATCAAATCTAACCTCCCTATAACGCAAACGATTTCGCCTAGCTCTACGATGCTCCCTTCTATACATCATTAATCGCTTTACGTCATCCCTCAGATGAATAATGCCCTTGAATACGACCATCGACCGTATCATATCAACTATAGCAACTCCAGCTTCTAAGCCATCATCGATGCCATAGACGTATCGATGCTCCTCGTCAAAGTTGACAAGAGCACATCTTCCTGAGACGTTCGCGTTCGTCACCGAACGTTTGCCTTCTTCAATTACTTGAAGCGAGTATTCTTCCTCAGAAAGTCTCAGAGCTTGAGACTGGAACTTCATCTCAAGGTGAGTCTTTAGCTTACGTGTCAACGTAGGTCCAACGAGCATAGTGTCGCCACTAGCCAACTCGTGAGAGTCCGAAGACTCTGATCCCTCAGACTGAGAGTATGGTAGATTCTTCGTTCCACCAGCTCTGAATATCTCGTCAGATCTTTTAGGTTGTGATTCAGGCAACGTACCCATCGTCTGTCGTAACTTATTAATCTCTATTTCACTTAGTTTTTGTCCCACGTTTAACATCCTCCAAAATTTCAAGAAGATTATTCACTCTCAACACGTTAGGATGAAGCTCCCCTTGATTATATTTTGTATTAAGCAAATAAGCACGATATCCCCACTTCGCCACGAGATTAACATAATAGCGATGGTCTTCCACAAAAAACTTCAGATGTGGCAAATCACTCACTATCCTTACATGCTTCTGATCATCAAATACCAAACCATCCCAAGGAATCTTATTATTCACTAACCAAGACACTGTTTGTCTATACAGTGTTGGATATAACCAAACAGGCCTCTTTGAAATTATCACAATCATATACCCTAACTTTTTCAGTCCATACATAAACTCCTTCGCGAAAGGCTTTAATTGTAAATGTTCTTTGACTCCACACGTCCTATAATCCTCTTTTAGATCTTTGTACGTTTGATAAGGTATTGACTTCTTCGCCTCAAATAGATTGTCGTAATGAGTACCCAGCTTTGAGTTGATAAATTTTAGCCACTCATCGATATAGCAACATAAACACTCATCGAGATCTATAGCACAAATCTTTTCGGACTGTTTGAGTTCCCACAAATCCTGACGGACCAATTTATACACACTCCTTTTTATCTTTGAAAAGCTCTCCCAGTCCCTCTATCGTTGGCTTATTCTTACGTATTTGAATCCTCAACCACACCGTAAACGCACGATTCGCCAAATCTATCAATTCTTTCTCTTCATGTTTTGTCGAAGCAACTCGTCTCCAGTCTCTACATTGATTATCCAACAAAAACCTTAACTTCTGTATATCACAAATCGCCCACGTATCAGCATAGTCCTTTTCTTTCGCTTCAAATCGCTCTTTCATCAGTTTTTCGAAGTTTTGCAAATATTTCCAAAACCTTTTCTTCATTTCTTAACCTCCAACTGTTGATAATTCTCATTCAAGAATTCTCGAACAACATCTTGCAATAAGATCTCATCTTGCCACTTCCCAAACCTACCCACAAATCTGACTCCATTGATTTCTGGTAACTTTTCTATTGTCTTGAGTTTGCCATACTTGCGTCTTTGAACACCACATAAATGAAAACCCACATCTCCCAATGTCTCTACCACTGCAAGACTTGCATCTTCATCAGACAACTCACCCGAAAACTCAAGAATTAATCGACCCTCATGTTTAGTAATTCTGAGACACGGACTCTTCTTATCTAGAATGTAAACGTAATCAAAACCACACAGTGAATTAGCCACAATATCCTCAGTCTCCAACAACACAGCAGTCATAGGTGTATATTGAAGTGTTTCATAATTCATCGAATCAACATCAGACATCTTCAAAAAATCTATCAATGGAATACTCGAAATAAGATTGTCGTATTTGACGTTTACAAGTTGACCATCGTACTCGAGAGTCAACTCGCCTTCTTCAGTATTTATTCCTACAACTTCAGCATAGATCCTATTTCCACGAACGTATGACTCAATTTTACTGATGATACCTGAAAACGAAGGCACAAAAGCGATAAATGAGCGAGATAGCCTACCTTTTTTGACCTCAAATGCCCTACTCTTTTCATAGTACTCACGCAAAATCTCAGGCGTCAAATCATTCTCACTGACAGATTTACCATTATAAAAGTACCCAACGTTTATCATTCGAGAGTCTTTACTCATATTGAGCTTATCCATCAACGTCTCATTCTCTGGAGTCTTATGAACGAAACTAGGACCAAACGGAAAAGAAGTTCCAATATTTTTCGTAATCATCAAACTATCAGGATTAAACAACTGAGCTATAAACCCTGAAATGCCTGAACCCAAAACTACTTTAGACTTGTGCATCATATCACCTTCGCGTGAATACTGCCTACGTGAAATATTATTTTGCCAGCACGTTCCAATTTTCCAAGAGCGCTACAGACATACAGCAAGAATTGTTTCACGACTGAAATGTCATCCAAAAATTCAGTAGAAACGTTAATCGACCTCGCATAAACAACAATGTTCAATCGACTCCCATCGTATAAAAATTGATAAAATAAAATACATGGTGGATCGTACTTACTTGGGAACTGATCAGTAGCTTTAAACAGAATAATACTTTGCCTCGTCAATAGATCAGCCTTCAAATGAATAATAGCATCCCGCAGTCGACCATCATTAATCTTATGGAACAGATGAGCAAATATTAAACGAGACTTATCCGTCAACTCCACATCAGAAGTCTCAAATTCAAAAGTCTGATGTAACATTTGTTTATAAAATTCTACCCCAACGTTCGTCGACTGACCACAAGCCAGAATCTGACTTTCAATCATCTTAATTTGAGCATCGATCATCCTCAAACACCTCTGTGATTACTTTCTCGACTCCTTCGTCCAACGAAACTCTAGGTTGCCAACCAGTTATATGCTTAAACTCTGACGAATCAATTATGTGGTCGCCAAGATAGTCAGCTTCTGGTCTGTAATATGTGACTGGAAACGTTTGACCATGCTCAGAAAGATGTTTCGCAACAGTAGTCACAACTTCACGAAATGGAACAGCTTTCCCAACAGACAAATCCATCTGTCCATGTAAACTTTCATCAGCCAAAATAAGTTTGAACGCTTCGACAACGTCATCCATGTACATATAATCTTTCTTCTTCGCCAAATCTAAGAGTAACACACATAGGCTTCCATTCTTCGAACAGTTAATGATTTTTGATATCGCACTATGAGTCTCGTGTGGTCCGTAAGCAAAACAAATCCTCAGAATAAATAAGTCTCGCTTGTCCATAATCGCTTTACATACTTCTTCAGCCATCAGTTTTGTCTTACCATAAATAGTTTGTGGAACATAAGATGCAGTAGTACCCACATATATGAGCCTAGCTCCTATTTTTTTAGCGTATGACGCAACTCTCGCAGAACCAATCATATTAACTTTGACAGCGTTATCCATCCCAGCGATCTCACAAGCATCAGAACCGACTATACCACAAAGATGTATGACAACATCGACTGAATGGCAAGCAGAATCAAAATTATAATCACAGATATCGTCATTCTTCGGTATCCTAAAAACTTCAAAACGATCATCTTTACTTAGAGCCTCGAATAACGCTCCGCCTATACTGCCATAACCACCAGTAATCAAAACTCTTTTATTCATATGACTCACCAAAGATAAACTTCTCTATTTTGAGTTGACAATTTTCGATAGTATCAGTCGTATCGACTGTAAGACAAGGCACACCACTCGATTTAATCTTAGAAACTAATCCATCATATCGTGCCAGAAGTTCGCCAAGCTTGTCAAGAGGATAAACAGACGGCTCTCCACGAAGCTTCAAACGATCACGCAACACTTCAAGAGGTGCACGACAATATATTAGTTTTGAATGTGGAAATCTTCTGAAATTATAGATGTATCGTTCCTCTTGCGTATTGCCACCACGAAAAACTGCGTTGTAGATAAGAGGCGACAAAATCCATCTGTCGATCAAATACGTATCCTTAGAGAAATCGATCGAAGACAAAATCTTATGCTCTGCAAGACTTACCATTCGCTCATCTTTGAAACGAGAACCATTATCGTAGACCTCTATCTCTTTGATATTATGCTTACGTTTGATTCTTTGCAGAAGCGTACTTTTTCCTCCCCCATCCGCTCCCTCGAGCACTATAAGTACCACTAACATCACCCTCTAACAATACCTCGATAATATCTCTTTCAGAGAACACTCTGTACATGTAACTTCTTTTGAAAATGGATGTACTTCACGGAATTCGTCTTGCTTGATTTCTCTTCCACATTTATTACATCTTTCAGTCATACATTCAACTCTCCCGCACCTTCAAAGATTATAGGCGATAACTTCATAAACTCTCCCAGTATCGACTGTGCCATCTCTCTTATCTCCCATTGGGCGTGAGGGTCTAATCGCATTCTGAAGAAGTGCAACCAATTCCTCGCATTGCCTTTTATAGTGATGTGAGTAAAGCAAGCATTTGGGAGTATAAATCTAGCGTCTTCATCTGGGACTCCTGCTCTTATCAACCTCTCATATGTTTGTCCAATAGTTTTAAAGTAATCATCAATACTGTCGTCTTCAAGCCATAAGTTGGAATCAACCTTTTCTTCGATTGATTTTGGCTTAACATACCAAGGTTTTGACATGTCTATTTCAACCGCTCTCTGACTCTGTTGCAGATAAGAGAAAAGCCTGTGACGAACTAACTGATGAGTTAAAGCTCTCGAAACTCTAGATACGCTTACTGTGAAGTCAGCAAATTCGAAGACACCCCAATGTTTCATACGTTTAGCATCCCTAAGCATTCTCGTCGCACACTTACTAAAGTGCTCACATTTCTCACCCTTTCTGTCATTCCACGTCAGCTTACTTCTTCCAGTAAGGTATTCTACCCCACAAGCAACTTTTGAACATAAAAAGGAGTGAACATTCTCGTCTGTTATAAACGTTCCTACACTCTGCCTACAACCGTACTCAATTTTATGCTGTTCATCCAAAACTTCGCCTGTCATCCCATCAATTTCTGATAGCGTCCTAAAAATCTTCATTTTAATTTCATGTGCGGGCTCTTTTGTCCTCGTTGAACGCATAGCAGCAGCACAAATAGTCGCCTGCAAATCAGCAATTTCTTTGTTTGGCGGAAACAACACTTTGACTTCCATTACTGAATCACCTCTCTTTTCTTTACTATATTTGCCATTTCATCACGGAACGAAATGACCGCTTCATCAAATATCTCCTCTATCGGCTTGCCTATTTGCTCCGCAATAATATAGCAGTGAATCATGATGTCGCCTATTGCCTTAGATAAATCTGCGAGATAAGCGTCCATATTTTGAGGATAAGCCTCGCTGTGATAAGAAAGCCTTGACATTTGCCCAGCCTTAGAACAGATTACTGCAACCTGCCTTCTCCAAGTCGTTTCCGCTCCAGCTTCTCTTAACATCATTCTCAATCTTGTTTGTAATCTCATACTACAAACCTCTCTAACGTCGACTTGTTCTTCATAAACTCCGCAACTTCATCGAATGACTTAATGTAATCGTCATATGACATTCCACCTCTCACAGCGAAAAGTGGATGTCGAACTTGAAAAAGAGGAATATTATGATAAGAAAGCATTTCAGAAGTCATCCGCTTATTTTTAGAATGAAAGAACTTACCAACTGCATCACCTAAAGCAATAATTACTCTGGGCTGAATTATCTGAATCTCTTTATCTAGCCACTTCTGACCACATATTGGAACCACTTCTTGAGGTAGAGGAGAATTGTGATCTGTTGAGCAGCACACAACATTGCAAACCCAAATATCTTCGACTTTCAAACCTAACTTCTGCAATATTTCTTCAAACACACGAGACGGTAACTTATCAAGACCGCCCATAACGTTAGGCAAGTCAGCTTTGCGATAATAAGAAGGATTCTGCGAAACGAACAAAACATCTGACGCTCCAGTCTTCAGAAATGGTCTCAACATATTATTATTGATATCGACTTTCGAAAGCACACAATCTTCACAGACCTGAATATCCTTATACAGTAAACGAAGCCTTCTCACCTTGTCCTCAAAACTCATTTTAACGTCTCCAATAACTTCTTGCCCAAATTGTAAGCATACGTTGTAAAATCATTCAATGATGATCTTTCTCTCACAAGATGGACTGACAACAGCGCTTTTCCAATTTCTTCCTTCGACGTCTCAGCTAACAACTTCTCTAACGTTTTACCAAATTGCTTAGTCAACCATTCGTCTGCATCACCAAAAATAAATAATGGCATTTCAAGATCGCCATCAACTTGTTTCAACCCATACTGACCATTTCCAAAGAACAGCGTAGCTAAGCAGCAAGACTTGAAGTCACCCTCGATATACGCTTTATCACTCGGGTTTATTATCTCAAACTTCATTTCAGCTTTCTCCTCGCATGTTTCGTCTCCTCAGCCTTATGTCTTATCTCCTTCAACTCTTGTTCAGTCAAATCGTAAACTCCCGTATCATTAATCATAAGCGGTACAGACCTACTCCATTTAGGCTCGTCAAAGAATCTAACCAAATACATTCTGCGGAGCTCACTCAACACAGGTATCTCTTCGCTTTCACCAAGAATCGACTTCTGCAAATACATTGTGATCTTTAAATTGTACTCTGTAATCTCACCACCCTTTATCTGTGGCATGTCTCTCAATATCGAGATGTCGGGTTCTGATCCGGGCCTCACACTATGATGATGCACAGTTAGTATAAGAATGTCAAACATCGATGTCATACGCTGTAAACTATTCAGCCACTTGCTGACAATACCCGCTCTCGCTGGAAAATCAAGATAGCCGCCACCAGCGAATTCCAAGTCGATTGGGTTCGTTATACTATCGTAAACTATCAGACCAATATTATTGTCCAAAACGTAATGCTCGATATCCGACAACCATACACCTTTTAGCGGATCTTTCTCTCTCTTAGAGAGAGTTTGCCCAGTCGTCAATAAATCAACTTTACCACTGAATGCCCGCTTGATCCGAACTTGATATCCATGTAAATCCAAAATCTTCTGGATGTCTCGAATTGATAAAACACGTATCCTTTCCAGATCTGTATCCTTCAGATTAAATCGTTCCTTCCAACGCTGAAACCACAACTGAGGATACATCTCTTCACCTCCTTCTGTCCCAAAATACAGAACATTTTGCTTTGATTGCGATAAAAAGAAAAATACTTCTTGCCAACAGAAAATAGATTTTGCCGATCCTGAAGGCCCATATAATCCACATATAGTGGACTTTGGATAACCGCCTACCTTAAGTAAGCTATTGATATTCTCTAAACTGCTCTTAACGATAGCTGTTGTCTTATCTACTGAGACAGGTATTATCATCGACGCTATTGATCGTTTTTCAGTCATTTCGTCTTTCTCTCCTAACAGTAATTTTCGAAGGAAGCTTCGATAAAATTGACTTCTTTACAAATGCCACTGCCAAACGATGTCCCTTAAAATTCCAATGCTTAAATCCATCGAACCAAACAGTATAGAACTCGTTCTTTTTAGCGTCGGGCGCCACAAAAGGTCCCGTAGTAATGATGACTGCAGGCTTTGACGCTTGAAACACTTCTAAAGGTCGATCGAAGAAATATCTATCAGTCGCCTCTGACTCCATTATCTCAAACAACAAATCAACTTTGCCCATTCACATACACCTCATATCCACGAGATCCCAAGCTATGCTTTCTTAAAACCTCTTTAAGAATACCCATACCGAACTGTACACCTAAATTGTAGAGACCAAACAACACATGTCTACAAACAGTTCGATGCGTCACGAAACCTATACAGTCACAGAAGAAATCTCCAGCCACGTCAATACGTCCAGAATGAATTTGGTCAGAACTAACAGAGTATGTATCAAAAAAATATGAGTTGCCTATTTTATCCAACCTCAAAAGCTGCAAACCATCAAATTTCTTAGATGAAACCTTAAAAAACTTCTGAAGCAATTGAACGAAGTCATCGTCTGACTGAATAGTCTGACTCATGTAATCTCCTCGATTATGTTTTCTTCTCTAGAATGATATTACTTCCACGTTCGAACAGAGAAGACTCTGCCGTACCTACTTGTGAAGCATGTTTACCACAGAACGCCAGTTCTCCAACCATCAGATTCACCTATGCACTTGTTGCTCCACTTTCCGCTGAATCTCTTTGATTGACAATGGCTCAGCATGATAAACATTGTCAAAACATATTTCAAAAGAATCACCTTTCTTTATATTATGCTCTTTAATATACTCGGGCGGAATCGTCAACGCTAAACTGTTTCCAACTCGCACTACTTTTCTAATTGCCTTTCCAAGAACATGATGCTTCGACTTCGATGCCATTACTAGAACTCCTGTAATTACATGTAATACGACAATCAAGATATTTAAACGTTACTCAAAATCGTGTCATAAAAGTGATTGTCTCCCGCCGATGACGAGGAGCTTTGGCTACCCAAATGTAGCCGCTTTATACAGTCGTAGCAGCCCAAGATGGACCTGTGCACTTGATCCGTCTATAGCCACTTCCATCATTGTCACCAACTAGCCTCTTTCGAGGAAGCGAGAGACAATACTGATGGGTATACAAACTATTTAAATCTACCTATACATTGTGTCGTTTCACATTACTCTACTGTCACACAAATCGTTGTTACATTTATATATCTAGACGACATTAGGAACCTTGGCGAAACATATGGGAAGATCAAGACGAAGCTTTCTTCTATTAAGACGAACCCAACACCTGAACGAAATGATTAAGAAGAAAAGTGTCAGAAATCCATTCGAATGTCCAAACTGTACTAAACGGACGTTATGGGTAGTCCGACGAAAAGCAGATGATAAATATTATGCAGTTTGTAGAGGTTGTGGCAAGTCATGGCCAATACCAGAAGGAAAAGTATTCGAGCCCATCGACTTATATCACAGATTCTTAGATGCGTTCAGAACACATACATTAGGACAATCAACAGAAGTCGAGCTAATAAACATACAAACTTAAATATGGAGATGAAGCTATGTATGGATTTATGAGTAGTATTATGGCACGACAAAGATATGCTGAATATATCGAGTCTGAAAAAGCAAAGCACACTCGAGCAGTTGACGTAGGAAAAAGTGAATGCACAAGATGTGGATATTGTTGTCTTCAACGACCATGCATTCCTACACCAGACGAGCTTGAGAAAATCATAGAGTTTCTTGGCTTAACAGCCTTCGATGCAATTAAAAAGTTTTTTCTTATTGACTCACTAGGAACTGATGAAACAAAATTTATCTTTCCCGCAAAAGAAACACAACTTGACATAACTGGTACATATATCCCATCGGAAAGAACATTTGATGAAGGGTATTGCATCTTTTATGACAAGAGAGAACACAATTGTAAGATATGGCCAGTAAGACCAAAAACCGCTCGAGTCATGGAGTGTTGGACAGAAAATGACGATATTACAGACAAGACATTAGAAGAAACACTAAAGGCATGGGAGAATTTTGACTTCTCGAAACTTGGCATTGAAGATAATGCTCTTGCTGATGATGACTATGATAACGATGAACTGACATGACTTGGCGAAGAATCTTCTGGCTATGTTTCGCCATATTTTTTGTAAGTAGTTTTGCACATGAATTTACTCACGCCATCGTAGCGATGTTATTTGGGTATCATGTTTATGGATTTCATTTCGGTTTCCCAGTCAGTTATGTTTTACTGTCTAATAGTAACTGGGTCGTCTACTTATCTGGTGGACTAGTAAACGCTATTGGTCTTGCCTTCATATGGTTTAAAGGCAGAAAATACTTTACTGTAAATGAGCAAGTCGTTATTCTTACATTAATGCTGTTCGAGTTCGTTTATTCGCTGTTTGAAGCGTTCATTTATCCTCATCTTTAAGTATATGATACTAATATTTCAACCTTCTAATGGGTAACAAACATCTACGATGACCCGACATTAAAAAGCCCATCAAAGTATATACCATTCACTCTCGAACCTTGTATTTTCACATATTTGACTGACAACAACCCACGCAAGAGAAGAATCTATTATTATTGTTACTATTAGTAGATCGATCGATATTATATTATCTTCTCTTCTCCATCTTCTCGATCTTCAATATAAACCTAAAGATCGAGTAATAGAAGTAATTGAACATACATATATACTAGTTATTTGGAGGGTTTCATCACCGGATGATTGTTGAGTAAAGTATTTATACCACATGTAACCAATAGAAACTAAAGTTGCTTGTGGGATTATATGAAGTTCATATTGCCATCATTTTTAGATAAAAGTATTGCACCATTAGCGGAGACTGTGGAATTATGTTTATGGACGCCGTGGCTTCAGAAAGGTCGAATTGTGTCGCTTTTAATTATTGGAAATCCAGAAATTGGTGCAACTACGGTAATGAAAATGTATAAGGATAACGAGGGTCTTCGATACACAGACGTGGTTACACCTTATGGGATTATTGAAAAATTTGGTACTGATCTGCAGAATGACAGAATTAATTATTTAATATTGCCCGATGTAGGTGCACTAAGTGGTTCATATACGTCTGGTTCAATTCAAAAGAATGTTTCATTTATGAAGTCTTTAACTGAAGAAAGTGTTCATGAGTTATCAATTTTTTATATGCGGTATTTTCCAGAGATACAGCAAGGGTTTAAGGAAGGTAAGACAATGCATTGTGGCATAATTACTAAGTTACAGACGAGTGTTTGGGAAGATGCACGACATTATTGGAGACGAAGTGGATTCATATCGAGGCTTCATCCTTTTTCAATGTCATATTCTGATGTGAGTCAGATCAGGATTGCAGATGGCGTGACTGATCGTTCACGAAAAGATATACGAGCTGTCAAATTGCATTTACCTTCGTGGCAGTCTAGATCTTCTTATCATATAATTGTGCCTGAGGAGATAAGAAAAGAGGTTGTATCGCTGGGTATGAAAATTAGAGATTCCATCTCTGATAAAGAAAAAGAGAAACTCGAATACGGGTATGGTTTTAGAGAAGTAGAGTCTGTAAGTTCGTTGCTTCAGGCAATAACGCTTAAGCGTGAGTTCGAAGATGGTCATAAAGGTTTGGAGTTTACAGTCTCTGTTGAAGATTGGGAATTATGTAGAGTTTTGTCTCATTGGTGGAATTATAGTAGTAAGCCAGCGGAGAGTCTAGATAACATTGAAGTTGTCAAATAATGTGCTAAATCGAGAAAAAAGAAGGTATGAGTAAGAATGATTGATGATACATATGTCTCAGACCTTATGAATATCTACGTGGAATTACCTTATGCTAAGAAGGAGATATGGAGTCAATATTGGCGTCAACAATTATGTATAGTCTTAAAAGCAGTTTGTAAATGTCTAACCAAAGGGGAGATAGATTTTCATATGATTTGGTCTTCATCTTTAGCTGACTTGATCGATGAGAAGTCTGCAATCGAGATTCTAATAGAATATGATAGTTTAATGCATCGTTGGAGACATGTGAAGTTGATTGACCATGTTGACTATGTAAAAGAAAGGTCATATATGGCGACAGTCTGCTTGAATAGTCACTTTTTGAAGGATGTTGATAAATATATTATCCAAAAAAGAGGAGCTAAACATGTCTGACAGTAAAGTTATAGCAGAACAGCAAGTCGCCGTGGAGTTAATTGATCTTCCAACAAATCCCATTAGAGCTGTTGATGGCGCAGTAATTAACGATCTAAGGGAGTCAATTAAGATATATGGTATTTTGCAGCCACTTCTGTTGAGGCCGAAGTCTGATGGACGTTTTGAAGTTGTTTTTGGCAGTAATAGGTTTATTGCTGCGAAAGGCGCTAGCCTGAAGACTGTGCCTGCAAAGATACGAAATTTAAGTGACAGAGACTGTTTACTTTTAGCGTTGACTGAGAACATTCAGCGTTCGAATATGGATCCTATCAGAGAAGGCGAGATTCTGTTTGATCTTACACATAAGGGCGACCGTTCTGTTATAAAGACAATCGCGATACAAATTGGCAAGAGTTCATCTTACGTTGAGGGTCGAATACTGCTTTTTACAAATCTGCATGCAGACTTAAGAGCTGAGGTTGGAAAAAGTTTGTCATTGACTAATGCGTTACGGATAGCCAGATTAGAGAAGGCTACACAGGTCAAAGTTTATAATGCAATTCAACGTATTGCGGCGATACATGATCCAACTCAAGGTCCGTACAGTAGTGGCTACGTATTGACTGGGGCGTCGATCTACTGTAAATGTCCTGTTTGTGGTACGAAACACTTGAGAGGAGTGGACGAGAAACGGAAACTGACATGAAATGCCCAAAGTGTGGTAGTGATAAAATAGTCAAAAGTGGCAAGTATCGTAGACGACGGGGGATTGTTCAGAGATATCGTTGCAATATTTGTGGGACGAGTTTTTGTCATGATGGCTATTTTCGATCAAGATTTCCTTTAGAGGTCGTTCAATATGCAGTTCAGCTTTATATTGATGGGTCTAGTTCAGAGAAGATTTCTGATGATTTAAAGAACAAGTACGGTATTGTGGTTTCACGTACGAGTATATGTGAGTGGATACGGAAAGCAAAAGTTCCGTTGAGGTCAAAGTCGTCGGGTGATCAAAAGCATAAGACAGTCAGAGAGATTGTTGAGTTGGGTTTTCTTGTATCGGTGTCATATGTATCATCTCAGCAACCTAGAAAATTACTCGTCTTGCAGAATGACATGGATCTTATATAGTTATGTCGCACTACTTATAGTAATGTTTATATAAGTATAGATAGCTGATATGCCTAAGAGGTGATACGATGGATAGTATAACTGTGAGAATAGGCGAAGAAGAAGTGACAGTACAGCTCAACCCGAAAGTCTTTAAAACACAAAGTACGGGGTTTAACGGTAGTGGCAAAATATCTGTTGGTGACAAAAAATATCAAATCAGCTGTAATATAATTTTAATCGGATCTCGGCCTAAATCTGCTTCTGAAACAAAGAGAAAGTGACTTTTGTCACATACAAGTTATAAATGAGGTGCTATTAAGTGACTGAAAAGATAGAGATGATCGCTGAAGACAAAGAAGGTAATTGGATCGAAAAACATGAGGATGAAGATTTAACATTCTACGTTGTGTACATCGCAGACAACATGATATGTGTGTCGATGGAGTCTAAGTCATTCGATGCTCTACGTAAACTCTTTCAGAAACTCGAAGATAGTCATCCGATGTAATGGACGGACGACACAATAGTCAGAAAACTATATATAGGCGGACGACAGATCTAGTCTGATAACAGATTTAGGAGGTGACAGCTAAATGGCTATACCAGAAGAAGGCTCACATGAGAAGAAATCGAAGAAAGCGAAGAAGGCACCGGCAGAACCTAAAGAACGTAAGCGACGCGAAGCTAGAAAGTTCGAGATGACGGCAGGACCGAGTTCAGAAACAGTTGTAGGCGCAAAAACAATGTATGCTAAGATTTCTCCGCTTTTGAAAGAGCATGGTGAAGTCACAATAAAGCTCGCATAAGATCGAACGTGGAGTTTATTCATCTCCACATCTTCTTTTTATGGAACGTTCTTGAGGTTGGACATTCTTTGTAGAAAGGTTTAAATACATTAAATTAATAACTACTATTGGTGGTCATATCTGGCTAGGACTTGTGGTTCTGGTAAGAAGATGAGGCGACTTTTGGCATCGTATGGTGTTGTTGTACCAGATAATGTAAAGCTTGGTCCAGAACATATTTCACTCTATAATCGGTTGATGATGACTCACAAGAAGTATCAAGTTTATTATCAAGTGTGTCCTGTTTGTGGACGAAAGCATACGGCTGGTAATAAATATTGTGATTGTGGTGCTGTATTACCTCTTCATAGAGTTTATGGTCGTGAGAAAATGAAACAACCTAAAGGTGTGACGTATGTCTGATAAAAGAAAGTTGGAAAAACTTCGAAGAAAAAGCGGAATACAAATCAAAGTTGCTAATCTGAAAACTTTAGAAGAAAGATTACATTCAGAAGGGAGGAGTTCAGAGGCTTTTACAATAAGACAGAATTTAGACTTGTTGTCACCGAATTGGCGACGAGTTGAGGATTACAGGGATATAAAGGTTCGAGAGAGAATTCCAAAACAGATAAAGTATGTGTGAGAGGTGATTTGTGATGAGTAAGAGGTCAAGTCATCCGAAGAAAATGAAACAGTACAAATCGAAGGAAAGTTATCGTAAATTCTTAGCCTACACGCACATACGCAGTCCTTCGGGCAAAAAGGCTCAATATCCAAGTCAGACGATAAGTGCGAAGACGCCTAAAAGTCACAAAGAGCCGTACGTTAAAATCGGAAGAACGAGACACAAAGTAGAGATTGTGTGAGGCGATGATGAATGGATAAAGAAGTGTTTGTCGTTGTGGAATGTGTAGATAAGCAATGTGCTTTTGAAACAGCCGCGAAGATTATGAGGACTAAGGTAGAGGGAGTTTACCTTGAGGAGGTCCCAGAAGCTGTAAACGTTCGTGGGAAAAACGTTGTCATACGTGTTGTTGATAGGAGTTTTGCGAGAGAACTACAAAGAAAGTTGCAGAAAGAATTGGAAATTCCCGAAGCAGTTACAGTGAAGGAAAGAATAATGTATACGAAGTCATCCAAATTGCCAAGGGCTGTGAGGTATGTATAAGGAGGTGCTGTCGATGGAAAAAGATGTAACAGGCTATCTAAACTTTGATACTCGAGCTGAAGATGGACCTTTATTTTTTATTGATGTTCAAAACGATAAAGTAAGGAAGATACTTATGGGTCGAGGCTATGAGAAGGGTACGGTACCGAGTGGTCGTGATATTATTGGTCGTTTACGATATTATACTGTGTATATAAAGTGTGTTCCAAAGACGTTAAAGGCGTTCGATAAAGAAGCAAAGTTTCTAGAGAGCTTAGGTATCGAAATAGATAAGACGAGTCGTTGGTCACCCGATGACTATGTAAACGCAAGGATATTGTGGAGTAAGTCAAAGCGTGTGATAAATGAGACATGGAGGACTTTTGGTCATCTAAATACAGGGATTACTACCAAAGGACACAAGTATATCGTGCCTAAAGGTATGACACGTCTGGCTGGAGAAAGGATTCCGAAATCTGTGGGGTATGTGTAGTGCCAATCGAAATACGTGGTCAGCATTTGAGAATTCGACAGTTGGACCCTAAGCTCTTTATTGAGGGTTCGTTTAGAACGCATGATGTGGGGAAGCCGGGCGGAACAAAGCGCATCGTGGGCAGACTAAAGAAAACAGGTAAATGGGCGACACAATCATATATTTTTGAAGTAGATGCTTTAAAAGAGGGACGGATAAGTACGTGGTATACGTTATTTAAGGTGAAGGATAAACTAAGTCCGCGTAGATGGAAAGAACTAGATAATTTGCAGAAAAAAGAGTTTGGTTCTGTAAGAATGAAGCTTCCAAAATCAACGAGGTACGTCTGATGAGAGTAAAAGTAGCTATTGGCGTCGCAATGATTGTCGGTCTGGTAACTGTGATTGTCGCTTGGTGGGTTCTAATACATCCGTGGAACGTTCCTTCGATGATAAAGATAGTAGTGTAGGAGTATCTAAAAATGGAAAAACTACGTTCAGGCAAAGTTTGCGAAATTAAACAGAAGTTAATCGAAGCAGTTACTAAGAGATTTTCTATAAAAAATGATTCGTCTGCAGACATTGTCTTCGAGGTTGAAGAAGTTCTTGATGGTTCAAGGCCAAAACTCACAATAAGTATAAAGCGAGTTTTCAGGCGATGGACTAACCCGTTCGTTTCTTACAGCTGGTCGAAGTTTTGGAAAAAACGTTCTCTGAGGAGGTGATTAGTGATGAAAATGTTTGCATTGTTATTGATTGCGATCGGTGTAGTCTTTCTAGTGGTTGGCACAGTTTATCCTTTAGTTACGGTTGTCGTAGACACTACGCCGCCAGCAGTTAGACTTGTTTATCCGAGTACAGCTACAGGCACATCTCTTACAGAGTTGGTTGCCTATGTCAAAGACCCAGAAAGTGGTATCCAAAGCGTAACATGTGTTATTCAGAACCTTGTTCCAGCGTATGCTTTGTCGTATGTAAGCAATGATCCGATTTTTAATGACGAAAAATGGTACAAGGATATTCCAGACATAACAACTGCAGGCACTTATTCGTACAGTTGGGCCATAACGAACAAGGCTGGACTTGTAACTACATTGACTGGTACATACACAATTTATACGGCATTGCAAGGAAAATGGTATGTGAACGACATTGAGATAACATCGTCGACGCAGACAGTTTATACTACAAGTGCAACAGTAAACTTTAAGTTCGCTAAGACGGCGGGAGTTGCGGATTCTTCCATAACATGTACAGTTTGGGAAGGTACAGCTCAACTTTTAACGTTGACTCCACTGGCTGGAAGTATGTGGTCTGGCAGCTATACGTTTGCTAACGGACAACACACTTTGAACTTGAAAGCGTCTGATGGTACACAAACCATTACAATGTCAGTCATAGGCTTGCAAGTTGGATCAGGAGGCTTTGAAATGTCAATGCAGATGATACTTTGGATTGTCGGTGCAGTGTTTATTGTAGCTGGAGTAGGCGTTGAAATAGTCAAACCGAAAGGACTACCGCTAGAAGGCAAGCTAAAACTATAATCTCATCCTTCTTTTTTAGGGATGATAATAACTAGGAGAAGAAAAATGACTGAAAACAAAACGTCCCTCAAACGTAAAATCGAAGAATTGCAAAGGATGGAACCTAAGAATGTGAGTTTTAGTGGCGACGCCATAAAGTTTGAGTTTGACGGTACTGTTATCGAGAACAAGGTCACGACTGTTAGACATGAACTTTGGGCAGAGTCCTATAGCAGAAAAGTACCAGAAGTATACGTAGACGATGATTTATCGAAGCGTTTCGTTCTGCCTATTTCGTTGCATGGTTCGATCGAAAAGTATCTTGGAGAACGTTATGGGTTATCTGGGAACGCTGAAGGACATGAAATTACTGAAACGATTGAACGGAATTTTGCTATGAAACATTTGGGATTTACGGAAGATGACTGGTCTGAATATTCTAAAGAGGTCGAGCGGATTCACAGAGACGAGTTCGATTACATGAAGAGACATATACGGAAGTTTTTGAAGTGGGAGAGAAAGAAAGGTTCGTTGCCAAAAGAGGTGAACATTGTATGACAAAATTAAAGAAACTCAAATATTATGGTGGAGTGTGTGAGTTACGGGGTTCTTGTCCACATGAAAACTTACCATGCGACCAATGTTATGAGTTCAGACCCAAGATGAGAAAATCGAAATATCCGAGAGGTATTGTGTATGTATAAGACAGATGTGTCGATACTTAAGAGTAAAAGTTTGTCGATAGGTAAAAAGTGTTTGTCGGAGAAAGAATTCGACGCTTTAAAGGACAACTTGCAGTTCGAAACGAGTGAGAACCGCTTGACTGAAATTCTGTGTAATCTGAAGCAGTTGAGTGGTACGAAACGGATGACGAAGATAAATGGGAAGCTAAAGTGATAGTATGTACAGATCTTTATGTCAAGTCACAAGCGTCGAAATCTGTTCAGAGAATTGCAGAAAATGTACGTCTCCATTGAAAGGTAAGGATTATTGTAAGACTGTGCGACAAATGAAGAAATTAGAATGGAAGTCACGAGGATATTAATGGGAGGAAATGTAATATGAAAGAGAAAAAGCAGTTTATTCCGATTGGATCTGAAGTCTATACGTCAAGTGGTAGCAAAGGCAGAGTCGTTCGTGTGAAAAAGAATATTATCGGTCAGGTGAACTTTTATGTAAAGAACAATGCGGGCAATGTGGAGAAGTTTGACAGAGGTAAAGTTAGTAGATCGAAGACAAAGGGTGTCGATTATGTCTAAGAAAAAACTGACGTTTGAACAACAAGTCGAGAAACATTTCTTTCCAAAAATGCAAGTGGGTACATATGTGTTGCTGTGTAGGGAGTCTGAGGGGGTGAGCGAGAAATGAGTGAAAGAAAGACCTCTTTAGGAATCTTATTTGGGATAACGATGTTTGTAACGGTGCTAGTACTCGGTGGACTTTCAGGCATAGTGCAGAATGTTGCTGGAGCGCAGATGGTGGCAAGCGTTCTATTCGCTTTGGGTACGGTCGCAGCTTTTGGGTTAGTAATGATTGCTATACTTCCAGTCGAGAATATTCCTTATGGTCGTAGTGCTTTTACTAAGTTCGTAGGTGAAGGTTTCTTGATTGCTGCTCTTGTTGCTGCAGGAGTATTCTTCTACAATCTAATAATAGCGTTTGGTCAATCTCAAATGATAACGTCAGCGTTCTTAATGAACATGGTCATAACTTTTGGAATAGCATTTGTGATTTGTCTGGTTGCTGCTTTCATCTTACAAGGAAAATATAAAAAAATAAGTGTGTAGAGGTGTGGAGATGTCGAAAGACAAAGATGTAAGTCAGATACGAGATGTCGCGTTGAGACTGAAGATGGTCAGCGAAGAGCTTGTGACGATAGCTTTACGTGAGAAGTACAAAGAAGCGAAACAGTTGAAGAAGATTGTAGACGAATTGAAGGAAATAATAAAGGTATTGGAACATGTCTGAAGTACGCGGACGTATGGAACTAGACGAGAGAGTGTTCGAATTATTAGCGGAAAGTCTTTACGATGATAAGCGTGCGTTTGTTAGAGAATTAATTCAGAATGCGTACGACGCAGGAAGCACACGTGTCGACATCGAAGTTAATCCAGATAAGATCATAGTTCAAGATAACGGGCGTGGTATGTCTTACAACTTTATGACGACAGATTTCAAACGAGTAGGCAGGCGATTTAAAGAAGAAGGGAAGGCTGGCGTTTACGGCATTGGACGTCTATCTTGCTGGCTTGTGTCAGATCGAGTAAAGATTACGAGCAATGATGGCTCAGATACTACGGAATTCGATTGGCTGAATATTAAAGACTTTGAGGCGAGAAAGATTTTTGATAAAATGGATAGAGGTACACGGTATGAGCTGACTTTAAAGACGAAACTTGATGCGAAAGAAATCGAGAAATACGTGATAGAAAATTCTTATGTTCCAGTGGAAGTCAGTCTCAATGGTGCAGTCGTAAATACACATAAACTGACTGGTCACTCGTACGAAGGCGTGGCTAAGGATAGTAGCGATAAGGATAAGCATTTCAAGTTTTATTACGATCCCGATGCTAAGGAGCTGACGGTACTAGAAAAAGGCTTCAAAATCTTATCGTCAAAGTATGGAGTGGGCGGCATAGTTGATTTTAGTGACAGTGTTAAAGTACTTTCTAGGGAAGGTATGCATGTCAAGGATTCCGAGCTGAGGGATGTTGTCTTTGGTGTTTTTGTAAAAAATGTTCTTCCTAGAATGAGCAAGTCAGAATTAGAAAGAAATACTCAGAATATTTTGGCAGCCGCGTATGATACGTCAACGTACTACTATCGTGACAAGTTGAAGGATCTCAAGCCGTATCTTATTTTTGATGGCAAGTCACTAACTGAGATAGAGAAGGAAGTTGATAAGCAGAAGATTGTATTGGTGTCGGGTAGCAAAGTTGATACTAAAGCTAGCAGAGCTGTCAGAAAGGGTTATACTGTCCTTGTCGCTAGTGACTACAGAGCTAGCTATATATTAGGCAATCTTGGGTATCGGAAGATCGAAGAAGTACCGACGGACGAACTAAGTGAGACAGTGATACATAATAAACCTAAAGATAAGGTACAGTTAGCTGCGTTAGAGGAAAGCAAGAACATTTTGGAGTCAGCTAGAGAGGCGTTGATTGAGTTACAAGAGGAGTACGCTAAGAGGACAACTGAAGACAAGGCTCAATCTGGAGGGGAGGTTCGACATGCTGAAGCGATAAAAGAGGCGTCTGAGAAGCTAGCGGAAATTGAAGAATCGCAGCCAATACGCGATAAAATTTTGGATGAACGAAGTGAAGTAGAAAAAGAGGCGTTCGCAGTAAGTGGTATTAATTTGGCTTTTGGCAAACACGAAGATAAAGATGTTGCAGCTTGGCACGTAGGCAATACTATCTCGTTTAATACAGACAACGATTTTATTCAGACAATTTTGGCTACAAGAAGATTTGACCGCTTAGTTGAGACCGTCACTCATGAGTTCTGCCATACATTGGGTCATCGTCAACATGATGAGGACTTTGTGTCAACTTATAATGCGATACTTCAAAAAATCTATAGTAAAGAGGCGAGGCTTCATCCGGCTAAACGATCTGTGAGTAAAGGCAGTAGGGTGGCGCAGGTCTGCAGACTATGTGGTAAAGAGGTTCCGTTCGGTGGCAAACATGAACATTTGATTAAAGAACATGGTTTTCCAAGAGGCACGTTCACGGGAAAGTATTTTGGACTGAAAGGAAGTGGACTCGAAGCAAAAGGTAAAATGCCAGGGTACGAATTTGGAAAGAAAGAAAGTGTCAAATCAACAAGAGGTATGGATATTGTCTAAGAAAGAGAAGTGGATGAGTCCGCAGTATAATGAGATGAAACGTGGAGACAGAGTTCGATTTAGAGGTAATGCTGGAACGTTGTTGACAGACGCCAAATATGAGATTGACAAATTACATGGCTATACTTCGAGTGGTCTGCATTATGCTGACATTAAATGGGACGATGGTTATGTAGACAAGCAGTGGCTGATTAATCGTGTCGGTCTTGAATGGGTGCCTAAACATAAGCTGAAGAGTCGTAGAAAACGTGTGGAAGAGATTTCTGAAAGAACGAGACAGAGGATGGCGGCGAAAGCGGATAGGTTACGAAGGATAAGAGGAGTGGACTATGTCTAAGCGGTATATCTTGTGGAAAGAACACGGTAAAAAGTGGATGATCGCTAAGAATAAAAAAGAATATTCAGATTATAAGGTTATTGCGTTGATTGACAGGGAAAAAGCTCTGAGTTTAGGATTGTTTCTTGGGAATTATAATATCCATAACGAACAAGGATTCAGAAACTTACTAGATGCGTATGACGAACAAAAAAGTGCTATTGTCGAGGGTATCTTAGGGAAACGTAAAGAAAGGCTGCCAAGGAGTGTTGTGTATGTCTAGAACTCATAAGAAGAATCGAAAATTTGTATATATGATCATTGCTGCGATATTGTTAGTTCTGATTATTCTGTTTCTTTTATGGAATAGCCGAACAATATTGACGTCTTTGAATCTTACTCCTGCTTTCAATGCTACTTCTGGTGGTAAGTCAGGTTCACCATTTTCTGACAGTG
>Ga0315282_10000327_pt1 | contig 95546 bp, 83 predicted proteins | sample YL17G07_20_MG_FD_203693 | JGI IMG/M metagenome (GOLD analysis project Ga0315282, IMG submission 203693) | Sediment microbial communities from Yellowstone Lake, YNP, Wyoming, USA - YL17G07_20 | ecosystem: Environmental > Aquatic > Freshwater > Lake > Sediment | place: USA: Wyoming | collected...
GCATAAGACGTATTCGTTGGAACGCTTACAGTGAGAGTCGGAGCAACAGTATCAACAGTGAAATAAACAATCGTTCCCGCAGCCATGTTCCCGACAGTATCATTACAATAGAAAGTAACATTATTCAGCCCTTGAGTCAATCCAGTGAACAAGTTGTTGAAATTACCAGTAGAATTACTCATACTCACGTTAGCAGTATTATTCAAACTGACATTACAACTCCCAGCCTCACTCAAAGTCAAATTAGCCCACACACTCGTAGAAGCATAAGACGTATTCGTAGGAACGCTTACAGTGAGAGTCGGAGCAACAGTATCAACAGTGAAATACTGAGTAACCGTGCTATTCTTGTTTCCTTGTGTGTCGTTGCAGTAGAATGTGATGTTGTGAAGACCGTCCGGCGTGACTGTCATTAGCTTGTTTTGTTTTCCTGTCGTGTTGTCCATTGTCACGTTCGCGGCACCATCAAGCGAGTAATTGCATCTTCCACTCTCGTCAAGTGTGGTGTTAGCCCAGACGCTGCTGCCGTAAGTCGTGTTGAGCGGTGACTGGGTTGTTATCAATGGGGATAATGTATCATAAATATAGAAGACGAATGTTTCTCCCGAGTTGGTGACCCCGTTCGCGTCCGCCATGCGGTCGCCAACTATCAGGTCTCCGTAACCGTCATAGTTCACGTCTCCTACTGCGAATCCGTTTATTGTTTCCCCGAGCTGGTCGGAGGCGATAGTGCCGTTTATGGTGACGTTCGCGTAACTCGCGTTGACGCTCCACCTGGTAGTCAGGCTAAAGCCTAAGAATGCGAACACTTGTCCTGCCGCGCTGGCTCCTGTCGGGTCGCGTCCGGGTGCACCGATTATTATGTCCTCGTAAGCGTCTCCGTTTATGTTTCCGCATCCTGTGGAATTCCCGACATAGTCGGCGGCTATGCTGCCGTTTATTGTCGTGTTCGCGTAAGTGACGTTCCAGTGCGTCCCTTGCAGGATAGAGGTCGCATTGCCGTAGAACACTGCTACCTGTCCTGCGCCCAGGACTGTGTTCCACGCGGCTTGCTTTGGTATGCCTATCACTATGTCTTCGTATTGGTCTCCTGTGAAATTGCACACGCTTACCGACTGACCGACCTTGTCTCCAATAGTCGTGCCGTTTATGGTCATGTTGGCATGGGACTCGGTGTATTGTTTGGTAGCACTGAATTCTGTGGAGTTTCCGAATAGGACGTATACTTTGCCGACTGGTACGCTTGGTTTCAAAAGATCACCTGGCGCGCCCATTACTATGTCATCGTAGGTGTCGCCGTTGATGTCTCCGACTGCTACTGAGTAACCAAAATAACCTGTCGTATTCGTGCCATTCATGGTCGTGTTCGCGTATAACGCGTTCCAGCTCCTGCCGCCAAGTATTGTTGTGGAATTCCCTAAGAATACATATACCGCTCCGGCGTTCCTGACGGCGGTGCTATTCGCTCCGTATGCGCCTATCACGACGTCTTTGTAACTGTCTCCGTTTAGGTTTCCGCATGCGAGTGACGAGCCGAAGTAGTCTCCGGCGTATGTGCCGTTCAATGTTACGTTCGCGTAAAACACGCCCCAGCTCCTGCCGTTGAGGACTGACGTAGAGTTTCCGAAGAAGATGTATACGTTACCTGCTTGTGATTTGCCTCCCCATGTGGCGTTCTGCGCTCCGATTATTATGTCAGAATAACTGTCCCCGTTGACATCGCAGGATGCAAGAGTCATCCCTATTTTGTCGTTCGCTAACGATCCGTTTATCGTCAGGTTTGCCTGGATTGACGCGTTGAACGAACTTGGGTACCTTACTGTTGGGCCTCCGAACATGACATAGACTCGTCCTGCCCTGATTACAGTATTCGCGGTTGCGTTCGGCGCACCCACTATGATATCGAGATAACCATCGTTGTTTATGTCTCCTGTCGCTACCGCATATCCTGAATTGTTCCATATATCAGTGCCATTGTATATCTGGTCGGCTCCGGTGCCGTTTTCCGATACAGGCCATGTCGGAGCGGCTCGCGCTGGGGAAGAAATGCAAAACAGCACTATTATGGCGAGAACGGCTACAAACAGGATAATCCGCGTGAAAGCACTATCTTTTTCCATCATAGCTGCAGTTCACTACGGGTCCAGCCCTAGATTATTGACTTCAGTCCAGTCACTATTTCGTATAGGGAGTGTATAGACTTCAGTCACTACTTCTGTATAGGGGTGTGTGTAGGCAACAAAACGTTCTTTATAAAGTTTGTTTTTTTCGCCCCCATTTTAGGCAGTTAAAGCTGTTTTTAAGCGTTTCATCCCCTTAGCTGACGAAAGCTCCGAGCTTCCTTCCCATTGGAGGGCTCCTAATACAGGAACCGCTCGGGAATCTCCCTGATGTGGCTCTCTTTCGGGAGGAGAAGCCAGCCTGTTCCCCGCAGGGAATCCCTTTAGGGATATAAAAAAAAAATACGGGTCAATACGGGTGTCCCCTGTGCAGGAGATAGGCCGCAGAGGCCTCACTGACAGACATCAATATGTCATCGGTTATCACGAGTTCCGGAATGAGGCATTAATTCGTTTTTGCACCTTAATTTACCGCGTTTCAACTGTGCGTGATGGTTTATGGGTAGTGAACGTACAATATGGTCTAGGACAGAAAGAACGGGTGCATGATGTATTTCGCAACGAAGCTTTTTGCCCCGAGAAAATCGTTAACGGAAGGGGTGTGCGTCCTGAATGACGCACGGTTTTCTTTTTGACAATGATTGAAGACTTTTTCTTTTCTATCAATCAAAAGAAAAAATGGTTTCTGATGCAAAAACAAAAACTTATATTCGCGAACGCAGTGTTGATGGCTTGCGGTTATGTTATTATTGTCATGGGCGTTTTTGTAGTAAGCGTTGACGGTCCGGACTTCTCTGGAAAGACGACGGTAAGCAACCTGCTGGTCGAGGAATTGCGAAAGAGGCTTCCCGAACAGATAATCAAGAAAAGCGAGGTTCCGAGCTCTCTTGTCACCGGGGCATTCACAAAAATACTGCGAAACTCCTCTGACAGCGTTGACCCGCGTGTCTTCGCCCTGACTTACGCCGCAGACCACTTGCATCATTATAATGCAGTCGTGAAACGATTGGAGACTGCGTCCGAGAGCTATATCCTGGTGCAGGAGCGCTCCCTTCTTTCCAGCATAATCTATCAGGGACTGCTCGGGGACGTTGATATGGATTGGTTGTTGGAGATAAACAAGTACGACCTGAACATCCCGCACCTGCAGATAATACTCAAGATAGACATCAATGAGATTCTCGAGCGCAAGAGCGTTGAGAAACGGGATTTCGACAAGTTCGAGACTGCCTCATCGCTTGAAGCGCAGGCGAGGGTGTACTATGATCTTGACCCTGAGCTCTCGCGAAAGTTCAACGTGAAGTTGATTGATATTGACTCCGGAAGGGACGCGCAGGCCATTGCCTGCGAGTGCGCGGACGTCGTTGAAGCTGAACTGAAGAAGGCAAATGCGAGAAACTGAACTTCTCTTTTTTCAAGCCCGTGTTGTTTTAGTTCTCGTCTTTATGGCGGTCTTCTTTCTTCCTTCCGGCGCCCACTTAAGCCAGGCAGCCCAGATTATCACTATGAAAATCGCGCTGAAGAACTTCCACAATACATCGTGAGCCAGGACCAGGAGGGATGGGTAGTAGTTTCCTATTGCTATTGTGGTCGCAAGGCGTAGGATGTTGACTATGTAGATTACCGGAAGCCCCAGAATGGACCACAGGCGCTTTGAGAACGCTACTCCCGGAACCGCGACAACGAGCGCAATGAGCCCTATTGCGTCACGCCAGGCGGTGCAGGCCTCGACTATCTCGAAGTAAACTCCCTTTGTCATTATCAGGTAGGAGTTCGTGGCGGCATGGATTCCGAACTGGTTCAAGAGCCATGCAGTCTGTGATGCGACTAGTTCCTGCGCGCGGGTGAAGTCGATTCCTGCCTTGAAAAGAAGGTATGCAGGGACGGCGAGCAAAAGGAAACGCAAGAGGAATACCACGACGCGGTACAGGAATTCGCCACCCTTAATTCGCGATACGAACAGCTCTTCTATGGAGTTGCTGGGGGGCGCCTTTGAAGTCCCGTGCTGCTCTTCCTTGACTGCATTTCTCTTATCATTCCCGGCTGGCATGGTTTTATTATTACTGGCCTCAACCATCGTTCCTTTTATTTATTGATTACTATCATTCATCGTTCCTTCTTGCGCGGTAGTCCTCGACCATCCGTGCCAGCCATTCGCTGCTTATCTTCGGGAAGTTCTTTACAGGGATTATCGCCATGTCCTCGAAGCTTGCCCCGCCGACGCTTGCGATGGACGCTACCTTCCCGTTCGGGTTCTCGGCGAGAGCCTTGTTCGTTATCACGAGCTTGGCATTGCAGAGGCGTGATGCGTTCCTGTCGAATACCGGAACGAAAATCACATCCCCATCGAGGCTTGGCGTCATTATTACGACCTCATCTCCGGCAAATTGCTTGAGCGCGCTTTTGAGGGCGCGGTGGGCACTCTCGCCGGTTCTCAGCCGGGCCTCCAGCCCTTTGGATTTCTTCGCCTCACGCAAGAGCTTCCAGTAATCCCTAACCGGTGCGAGCTTGGACCTAAGGCTACTTTTCAGCACTTCGTTATCCAGAGTGAGGTCGTCTATCCTCATGGATAGCTTCTGCATTTCGGTTCTCAGGTTCTTGACCAGGAATTTGTACTGCTTGAGCTTGAGCTCCAAAGGCATATGGTACTTCTGCTCACCTGCGGTTTCCTCCTCTTCAGGCTTGCGGTTGACTGCCAGGAAGAAGTTCGGCGCGTTCTTCCTTACTACGTCCTTGAATATCGCTTCGTAATTGTCAGCGTCCAGCTTCTTGGCTTTGGCAATGAGGCGTGAGTAGTTGTCGAATGCGTGTATTGCTGCGGCGAGCGCGTCCCTCTGGTGGGCGTCCTCTGTATGGAATCCTGAAACGAGCGCCTTCTTCTCCTCGACCATGAGTGACAGTTCAGGAACGAATAATACCGCGCCGAATGCGGCTGAAAAACGCCTCAATGCACGTGGCGGTGGGCTCACATCGCTTGCAACGACCACAGCCCTGCATCGCTCCACTACCTTTCTCGCGAGTTCCTGCGGCGATGCGTCCCTAAAGCTTCCGAGAAGGAGAAGCTCCCTGTCGAGCGATATGACTGCGATTCCTGAAGTCGTCCCGGGATCAAAACCCACGATTCCGAGAGGGATGCCTTTAGGTTTCTGATTCTGCGCGCCGACGGCTTGGTTTTCGTGGTCCAGGTTGTGCGTGATTATGCTTGTGGTGGGCATCATGGTACAATACAAACAACACTACTTGCTAGGTCTTGATGTCGCTCCTTTTTCAGCCTGATGCTTTTTTAGTTGTTGTTGTATCGCTGGTGGTGGTTCCGGAATGCGTGGGGGACTGGAGAAGTTTCCTTGCGGCAGCCCTTATTTCCTCGTTTACGACCGCAATGCACATTCCCTTCATAGGCATGCCGTAGGCGACTACTGCTCCGTCATCAAGGGTTGCGAATAGTGCTAGTGTCGCGAGGTCCTCCTCGCCTCGGATTTTTACCCGAAGATGCTTTTTGGCGCTTTCGATGGCGACGTTGAACAAGTCACGCGTTATGGTTCCTGCTGGATTGGTCACTTCCCGCGTCTTGAAGCCCGGAGCGCTTTCGAGGAATTCCGTGATTCCCATCCCTGTTTTCAGGCGCTTCTCCAGGCAGTCGTAAAAGAATGACTGTACCCTCACTCCTGCTGTATTCAGCGCCTCGAATGAAGTGCGGTCGCCTACAGCGAAAAGCACTGCATTCCTTGGCACGAATTTAGGGAGTTCTTTCGGGTCCTGGATCACTTGCCCGAAAGGTTTCCGCAATAGTTCCCTGTCCTCGTCGCGAAGTCGAAAGTGGTCCACTAGTTTCATTGCTGTTGATGCCATTTTCAATGATTCATCATACCCAGTTCCTTACTAGTTTAAGGCTCCTTGCCAGGTCTGCGCTGCTTGCTGGCTTCATTGACTTGTGCCTGAAGACCTCAATGAGTACGTATCGCGCATTGGTCTTGTTGCGCAAGAGCCTGAGAGTCTTCTTCAAATCCACGCTTCCCTCTCCTGGAGGCAGGTGATCCATGCCGGTTTTAGCGTTGAAGTCGTGCAAGTGACATACCTTGATTCGCTTCCTGAATGCGTTTATCCAGTCTGAAACATCTAGAGCCGGCAGGCCTAAGCTCGCGAGTTCCGCGCTGATCATGGCGGCGTGACCCACATCAAAGCACAGTCCGGCCCCACCACGACTGCTGACTAAATTCATCTGGAATGGCATGCCGAAGAGCGATTCCTGGGTGTTCTCAAAGACTACCTTGACTCCTTTCCTCCTGCCGTAGGCAGTAAGCTCGTCGCTGGACTTTACTGCTGATTCGAGTACGTCCTTGATCACTGTTCCCAATTCAAGCGTCACCGAGGGCTCGGTCGAGATGTGGATGTTGAAGTAGAGCAGATGGGGCTTGAACTTGCAGGCGAAGTCTATGCATGACTTCATTACTGAAACTGACGCCTTCCTTAGTTGTGGTGTGGGATGGGCCAGGCAGATTCCTGCAAGTGGCGCGTGAAACGCGAAATGCATTCCTCTTGATTTTGCCGTCTTGAGCGCATTCCTGACTTCGGCATCCTTTATGACTCCTGGCCAGGGATGGTCGAGGCTTATCTCGACGTAATCAAAACCAAGTACTTCAGCCCTCTTTACTCCTGCAGTTATGCTTCCGTCGCCGTACCAGACTGGCATCCCGTAAATGAATTTCCTCTTTTTTACGCCGCCACTGACCATGTCCAAAAATCACGAGGTATTTTAATGAATCAAAGTAGAAATGAGGTTAGCTATAATGGTTTTCATGCAGTCAGTTGGAGTTCTGGACACTTCTATTTCGGTGTCGCGGTTTGAGTCTAAACTTTCCTGTTTTAGGTGTAAATAACTTCCGAATACTAAAAAATTATAGAACTGAATAAACGAGCAGTAGTCATAATAACAAAATAATGGAACAATAAATGTATTATGTGGTATAATTTAGTGACTTCAAGCATAAAAATAGCTATAATCTCGAATTAAAATCCTAAGAAATAGTATATTTAAAGGAAGGATTTAGTTACACGTATATACCCTTAAGACGTTCTTGCATTAAAACACCGCATGCATGGCCGGAATTTTTTAAAAAATTAAACAAAGTATATGTTTCAAGGGAGGACGGAGATCCAGGGACTGCCCTTAACGACAAGCCGAATCGTGTTTAACCTTGACTTCGTCTAAATTAATCGATATAGAACATAACAGTACATTTATTGTGATAATGAGTTCATTAATTTGAGCAATAAGCTCATTGATGTTGATTATTGTGAGTATTGATATCAAAAAATAAGCTATTTTTGAGGCAGTTTATAGTTACGGAACGGTCACTTTACCTGGCTTGATAAAAACTATCCTCACTATACTGTCAAATATAAATTTGTAACTACTGACCATAATTAAGAAACACTAACCTGACCCAAAATAGAGTTAGATCAGCATCATAGAAGGTAACTTAATTGCCAAAAAAGAACAAAAATGTACAAAATTTTAATAAAAAAGGTCTTTGTCACTCGCATTTTAGACATGGATGTGCCAAAATTAATGATATTAGAACTTTAATTAACGTCATTAAACTCAATAATATGTGAGTTATTTTTATAATTTTGCTAAAAATGCTCTATTAAAGAGATTAAAGATATCAATTAACTTGACATCAATATCACTCAAAAAATCAAGAATATCAATTAATCAAAATGCAGTACGTAATTGAGATTCTTGAGATCCTTAAGATCCGTAAACAAAAAATGTGTTTAAATCAATTCGTTGAGCCGATGAACTGGAAAAGACATTTCGGATAAAACAGTATTAATTAACGATTTTTGTTCTGAATTTAGCCCTTTCCAGTCTAAAACTACGCTTTTTACTCGTTTAGTCTTTTCTATTGCTTCCTTGATATTATCAGGAGAAAACGTAACATATTTTGGTCCTATATGCCCCGTAGCATAATCAGTATTCAGTACTAGCTTGGTAAATCCCGGTGCATAATGAGTTCCCCCGAAACCAACACAAACATCCCAGTCCTGACGTTCATTGGCCTTGAGAACGGCCTCGGAAACAATGGCGGCAGCGGTACTATCCTCCCAATACTCCTTGGAACTTCCTATTTCCACGAAAATCACTGGTTTCTTGAGGGAAGTTGGCCCATGATGGGTTACTTCCAAACAAACTTCGTACTTTTCACGTTTAGATGAACTATTTAGGCTAATCAGACAGTTTTTTATGGCGCAAGCGTCTGAAAAAGCCAATTCGTTCATTTTTCCCCCATACTTCGCATTATTCCAGTTGCCTGGAGAGTGCACTGTGAGGGCAGGAATATTCTCGGCAGATGCATGCTTTGAACCGAAAAGCCAGAAATCAACGTCAAAATGGTCGTCCAAACTTGGATCCACTTCAAGCAGGCTTGATTTGGTCTCGGCCAGGATGAATTCGTTTAAAGAGAATACCGGAGTACCTTCGAAGCTTCCTGTTTTTTCCTTGAAGTGCTCCTTCAGAAGGTAATTCCGTATGTTTACGCCTGCCGGATCCCTGCTCGAGGTGAGTATTCCTATCATGCGATTCGCACAACTTGATTTTTAGTAGCCCCGGGTGGATTCGAACCGCCGTCACGAGATCCAGAGTCTCGCAGACTTGACCGCTATCCTACGGGGCTTCAGGTTTACCTGTGTGAGGCAGGACTGATTTATATTTTTTTTTAATTAACGGACCAACTGGCCGGTTTGTCTGCGTATGCAGATGATGGCGTGTCACTGGCGGGATACGACTTATGTATGTAATGCATTATATATTTTGTAGGATATAGTGACTTGCGGGCAGAAAAACTGGTTAAAACTATCTTACTTTTGATAAAATGTTTTTATCTAAAATGTGGCGTTTTGCGCCAATTTTGGAGAAAAAGCCAGGTTTGGGCCCACTCATATGCACTTATGTCCGCTTATGTCTTGAGCAAATGCCTCCAGAAAGTAGATTCAGCCTCGCGCTTAGTCGAGAAACCGTGTGAAAGGAAGTAGCCCGAGAACCTGCTCTCGCGATCAATGAAACCCAATGACTCGAGCCTGGACGCGATCCGGTAGATAGTCGCCCTAGGCACGCCCTCGAGCTTCACTTCAGTTATGAATGCTTGCTTGCCTGACCGCGCAAAGCAGTCGCGGTCGTAGAAGTACTCGATCAGGCTTGATGCCACGTCCACCTGGCGCTTGGCTACATAAAGGCGGAGAATCTCATTTAATTGGGACTTTTTGCTTTCTTCCATGTTTTGGGTGTTTTCACCAGCAGACTTTTTCCATTTTTTTGAGACATATATATACTGCTGCGGTTGAAGGGGGATTGTGCGGCAAAGGCACTCCGAATCCGCTTAATGTCCGCTTCAGCACATGGTATTCTCATAATTATGGGAATATATCTTTTTCTCTTTAAGGAGTCTCGCCGGGACAGATTTTTTAAAGTTGGACTACTATTATCTAGGCATGGCCTTGCGTGAAACCCCGCTTCAGGAAATCACTTTGCGTAAGTACGAGCGGCCTTCATCGCAGGATCGGAAGATCATATTGACTAAATTCTGCATGAGTCTTGGATTGCTGCAGCCAGGAGACTCAAGGCGATTGATGGTGGACGTCCTGGAAGCATTGCTTGAGAGACGTGAAGAATTCAAGGACCTTGACGAGATCTACGAGAAAGTCGGAAAAAATGTAGAAAAATCAGGAATCAGGCGTCATTTGAGGCGTTTGATCAACTTGAAGATTGTGGAACGGAAAAACAAGCAGTACCGGATTATGGAAGGCGAGAAATTAGAGTATATCATTTCTTTTATTGTCAAGAAATACCTGATTGACGATATTTTTGACAGGATAAACGAATACGGCAAAAAAATAGATGAAGCGTATGAATAGGATGCTGGCCGCTCCGGAATAATAAAAACATTGCTGTAGAAAGCATATATTGCAATAGAACTAATCTACAACAATGGCTTTCCGAGTTTCACTACTTGATGGTCAATCTCTTGATTAACTCGATGACGAGGACGAATATCAGTGCCAATACGACAGTGGTGACAAAATTCGGGAGTCCGAAGAGCGGGTCCAGGAAGTAGTTGCTCAACGCGCGCAACACCATCACAGTCACCCCAAAGAGCACTCCTGCATTCAATTGCATGAACATCTTCGAAGTATCAGGAAACACATCAAGAGTCCTTCCGATCACTAGGCACGCTCCGCTTATTATGAACATGAAAGTCCATGCGTAAACGAAAGTCGAAACCGTGACAAGCAGGTTCGCGGAATTCTGCGGGATCGCACGGCTTCCCTGGAATATGGACAATGCGAACAGGATCATGCTTAGCATGTACATCAAGAAACTGAGCCTCCTGTGGCTGAATGAGGAAACTAGATCCTCGAAGAAACTGAATATCGAGTGCTCAAGCTGCAATCCCTTGATCAATAGGTATCCGCCGACCAGGCCGAATACGAACCTCCAGCCGTTGAGGCCGAAGAACGTGATTATGAGTATCGCAACCCCCGGGAGAGCGAGGAATAGGCGCGCAAAAGATGGCTCCTCGAAAGTGCGCTTTAGGAAATTTATCCCGGTATAAAAGACGCTTTCCGCATTCTCTGCCTGCCTTACCAGGAAACGCTTCACGCTTATTATTTTAAGACGTGACTGGACTAGGGGAATCACCTGCTCGTCGTCAGCACCGTCACTAACCAAGACTATCCCGTCATACTTTCCGGAAGCAAGAACTTGGTCGAGCTGGGCACCGACCATAACGTCGGATTCGACCCCCACTTTCTCGGAACCGGTAAGTAGCGCTACTTCCGTTCCTCCCCCCAGTTCCCTTGCGGTTTTCACCGCATCAAAAACCGTGTTAGAATCAGTATCAGTAGGATCTGCGGCTGCAAGACGCGTTGCGGCCTCGAGGCAGTCCGCGGCCCCCACTATCGGCCCTTTAATGCCTGTCTTTCTCCCGATATCATCATCCCTGTCAATGCATACTACCAGAACTTTCTCTCCTGGATGGATCTTGCTTGCATGCACTGAAGCAGTGGCAGATGGAGGTGATGGACTACTGGGTTGCCGCAAGCTCAACGTCCTCCGCCATTACTGTCTTTCTTTTAGCGAAAATGCAAAGCTCGTTAGACTTGGCACCGAGCTCCATTCCTATCTCATCAAGCTGTAATGCCAATTCCTTCACTGCGTCGGGGGAAGCCCGCGCTATTCCTGCGTTTTTCATTATTCGCTGAACTGCGGTAAATGGGATGTCGCTCATATGATTGTGTTCGGTTTCAAGATTGCGTTCAATATAATAAAAGCTTTCCTTTAATTTTCAAGAAAAGAAAAAAAGGCTGCCCCCGGTTGAGTTCAGGCAACCCTCGGCATTTGAACTCTTTTCTTGGTGTAAATTCCACCCAACTCCTGGGCCTTAGCTTCGAGCTGCTCGTTCATTTCCTTGACCTGGGATGCGTCCCCGCTCACGCGATAGCTTATTCCGGTTCCCCTTCCATAAACTGCCCTGTCCCTTATGACATCGAAGAGGGGGATTTTGACGTCAAGAGATTTCTTTCCGTCCTTGGAATAGACTTTTCCCGTGTAAGTGCCGTCTGACTTCTCGTAAATCCGCCTGCATACATCGTCATAAGTGCTGACCAGCGTTTTGCGCTCCACGTCTTTCAATTTTATCTTGAGCGCCACTCCGTCCTTGCGCTCGGTCTCAAGACCAGGGAACTTGCCCCAGTATGCGCAGTCTATCTCTTTCAGGACATCGGTCTTCTGTTTCATTATCCCTGCATACACGCCGTTAGGGTCGTAGACACTATCGCTATTGTGCCATGGTTCGGGGATGTTTCTCGCGAATTTCCTCTTGAACGGATTCCGGTTAAGCTTGTCTTTAAGGTCATTGACCATGTCGCTTGTCGTTTTCTTTTCCCTTATGATTATGTTGCCGCTCGCATTGTCCAGGACGTGCTCCCAGGAAACCATCCAGTTCCGTTCCGGATCATACTTGACTTTATTCTTGTCAGCAAGATTCACATAAAATTTCAGGAACTCGTATGCATCGTGCGTGCCTTCGCTTTCGAACTTTACGCTTGCATCAATCCTTGATTCAGTCTTTGCCATACATTGGAGTCCTTCTTGACATCATTTATAAACTTTATGGTGGTAACGTTTTGCAAAACTTTAAAAAGAAGGTCGACTGAAAGCGGAGAGTATATGGCGTATATTCCGGTTGAAGGACACAGCAATACCAAAACGGCAAGACCTGCAGGACGTCGGAAGACCAGGAACGTCTTCGTATTCGATTATGACGACACGCTTGCATGGACCCAGTGCTATTACACGCGCTCAAAGGCGCGCCTGACAAGCTACATCATAGATAAATTCTTCCCTGAATGCCCTGACGCTCTAGAAATAACCGCGGAATTCAAGAAGAACGACGGCGCAAACGTCAAGAAGTACGGCCTGTCGACAAAACGATTCCCGACATCATGGCTCGAGACATACGAGCATTTCTGCAAGGAGTACGGACACACCCCCTCAAAGTGGGAGGAATACCGGATCAAGCGTATGGCGAATTCCTCCTTCAACATCAGGAAGGGATTGGTCAATGGTGCTGAGGAAACATTAGGCTATATCGCTTCCGGAGGCGACAGGCTCATCCTGCTCACGAAGGGAGACCCTGCTCTCCAGAAAAAGAAATTGGAGAAAAACCATCTCGAACGCTGGTTCGGGAAAAAAGACACACACGTCGTTGAGATAGAAAAGGCCGATGCATTCAAAGAAATAATGGAGGAATGCGAGAGGGAATACGGAAAAGACGGCTTCAATGCTTATTCTGTCGGGAATTCATACAAGTCAGACATACAGCCCGCCATTGATGCGGGAATGAAAGGGATCCTGATCCCGTTCGATACTTGGGCGCTGGACAAAGGACAAGCGGATGAAGAGGAACAAAAACGCAAAGACGTTGAGGACAGAAAGCTACTCGTTCTTGATTCGCTCACAGCGCTCCAGAAGCATTACGTTTTCCGAAGCCTTCCGTGAGCCTAATGAAGCAATTCATACCTCGTAATTGATTCTAGTCTGGAGCCTGGCGCCTTAAGCATTGCCGGATGCTCTGGATTCGTGTGCAAAAACCATTTTGTTTGTCGCAAGATTTATAAGTGGAATATTTATCAACAAATGTTGATAAAAATGAAACTATTGGAGTCGGTCTTCGCGTCAAAAACCCGCATCATGGTGCTTAGAAAACTCTGCCTGCAGAAGGACTGGCAGTTCACGGTAAGCGAACTGGCGCGCGACCTAGGAACTGACAAGAGCCTCGTTTCAAAAGCGGTCCGGCAGCTTGAAGAGGAGAACGCGGTGAAAACCCTGACAAAAGGAAGGTCAAAACTTTGCCAGATAAACAGCGGAAACGTGATTGTAAGAGACGTGTTAATGGCCTCGTTCGATGAGGAAAAAGAGGTCGAGAACGACATAACCGGAAGGTTCCTCAAGGAACTTGATCCCGCCCGCTTCAAAAGCATCGATTCCATACTCGTTTACGGCTCGTTCGCAACTGGAAAATTCAGGCTGCGCTCAGACATCGACGTGATGGTGGTGTTGACCAAAAATGGCGTTGAGCATTCGATTATACGGGACGCGCTGGAGAAAATCTCGGACGAGTTCTCGAAAAAAGACGACATCCTGTTCTTTCCGGACATAGTCACGATGCAGGAATTCAGCAAGATGCGCGAATTGAACGAGCCATTGTTTGTCGAAATCTCGAGGAATGGCAGAAAAATTTATGAAAAAAACAAGCCGAAAGACCGAGCGAACTGAAAATGAGACAGGAACCGAAGGAGAATGCCAAACAACGGATACGGGATGCCGAGGAATTCCTGGAATCCGCAGTGGAAAACCTGCGGCAGGAACGGTTCAAGGCAAGCCTTGACAACGCAGTGAATGCCGCAATAGCCGCCAACGACGCATTCACGATATGGCTCGTCCAGCAAGTGGGAAGCACCGACCATCGGGAAGCGCTTCGCGTACACGTTCTTGCAGGAAAGAAAATAAGCGAAAACAAGTCATCCATCCTGAAGCGCCTTCTTGACTTAAGACACAACATGACGTACCGCGCCGTGAGAGTTCCTAAAGGACTGGCTGAAGAAACGCTACGGGACGCTTCTTATTTCGTAAACTGGGTTAAGGAAAAGATGAAACCCTAAGCAATAGGCGAGCTGATGCGGCCGGATGACGGGGTTGAGAATGCTTGACGCCTAGACTGATTCCCTTCCTGAGCTCCAGAAGCATTACGTTTTCCGAAACCTTCCGTGAGCATGATGAAGCCATCCGCCCGCGTTCCGCTGGCAATCAATTGAAGAAAAGAATTAGACAAAGCTCGCGCTATAAAGGCGTTTTATTTTAAAAAAAAAGAAAAAGATAATATTCTCACTTGGTATGCTTGGTAAGCCCAACTGCTTTGTAAATCGCGTTCACGGCGTACTTCGCATCGGCGAGAGAAACCCAACCATTTGAGTTTGAAAGCCGCACTTCTTGGGTGCATATCTTTCCGCGGCTTGAGTCATTGTTCTGCATGTAGCGGTTTTGCATCTCTATCCAGAACGCCCCATCCTTATGGCGGTCATCCTTATACGCGAACCTGAGAGTGTTTGTTTCTGTCTCGTCGTTTAATCCACCACCACCGGAATGGCCTTTCATGTCTGTGAGCTCGTATTTTTCTCCCATAAGCTGTATGATTGCTTTCTCGTAGTTTGTTTCTGCATGGAATCCACCTTCATACTTGGTCCCCCCGATAAATGGCGTTCCAAGATAGAGCTTTAAGTCCCTGATTTTGGTTTCATCCCTATTGAATCCATTGCACTCAAGCTTGCCAAACACAGTTGCCTTCCCAGGTGTGGTGTACATCTCGTGCACCTCAGTCTGCTGGTATGATGCGTTGCTGTCGTCGAATCCTTCAGGGGTTCCGAATCTTTCGCGCCCCTTAGCGACATTGCTTTGATTAGTCTGCACTAGTTTATCCAGAAATGCATCCGCACTCACAGGTGCTGCAGGTGCAGGCTCGGTTTTGTGTTTCTTCCATTTCCATTCCATTTTGATTTTACCTCTTCTTTTCTTTTTTATTGTCATCCATCAAGCTTTCCTTGCGTAGCTTGCGGTAGCTGTATTTTTTACCGTCGGTGCGCAACACGAATACTGCTGGAACTCTAATTTCTTTGACATGTAATCGAGCGCATTGTAAGTCCTGAGCGTCTTATCGTACTTTTTCTCAAAGTGTCTGGTAGGTAATGGCATACTGAACATTCCTGTACAGGCGAATCCTGGACAAAATGATTCCAGATTCGAGTACTTATCATCGAGTTCTGCTTTCTTGTTCTTCGCGTCAGTCCTGAGTTCATAGAGCACTTCCTTGAAGTCCTTCCTCGAGAAATCAAAAATCTTCCCGGGTCTAAAACCATGTGCCACGACCTTCGGTTCGAACGGATCCCCTGAAACCGGGTCTTCCGGCTTTCCCTTATCGTCATCAGCCAACCTTTTCTCCAGTTCCTCGTAGTGCCTCCTCTCATACATGTAGCTGCTGAAGTTTCCGGAGTTTTCCCGCTTTCTAATGCGGTGCTTCGAGTCCTTCAATTGCATTTCGAGCACGGAGTAAATCTTTTCGGAATAAGCTTCAGCTCCATCGAGAATCACTGACCGGATATCCTTCGCGCTGGAAGTAGGATCCACTTCAAGGACTATCGAGTTCGTGAAGAAGTCGAAGTAAGCCTTGTTCTTCCTTACTTGTCTGAATTGCGGTTCGGTCTGAATCGGTCCAGGATCCCTGGGGTCGTCCGTGCCTTTCTCCCGGTTCTTCAACGGCGGCCTTCCCTTTCTGAATAGCGGTTCAGTCCCGATCGGTCCAGGGTCCTCATGATCGTCCGTGCCTTTCTCGAAGTAAGCCATGTTCTCCAACATCCTTCCATTTCCGTCCATATACATTACCTCTTGTTACCTATTTTTCATTCAAGCTTTCCTTGCGTAGCTGGCGGTATTTTTTGCCGCAGGCGCACCCAATGACGAAGGTTCTCGGAACTCGAGTTTCTTTGACATGTAATCGAGCGCCTCGTAATTCCTGATTGCCTTATCGTACTTTTTCTTATAGTGGCTATTTGGGACTGGGCCCATTCTGAAATTGAAAAATCCTCCTGCAAACTCGTACTTATCCCTGCGTTTTTCTTTCTCGTTAAACGCATCATTCTTTACTTCATCAAGCAGTTCCCTGAAGTACTCCCTCATCTCGGCTCCAACGCCCTGCTCTATGGCATGCAGTGCCTTAGAGTACTCCTTCGTCACGTGCGCCTTCGGATTGGTTTCAAATGTTTCAAGACCCCGTACTATGACCTTTGGCTCTATAGGCTTCCCCCGGGGGCCTGTCGCCTTACCCTTCTCGGCATCGGCCAATTTTGTCTTAAGTTCCTCGTAGTGCTTCTTCTGACACATGTAGTCCGTGAAGCTTCCATAGAGTTCAGTACAGTGCATGAGATAACGCGTGTCCTTCAACTGTTTTTTGCAGTCGCCAGCGATTTTGGAGTAAATTTCGTTATACGTTTTAGCTCCATCGAGAATCACCGACCGAACTGCCTTTGCGCTGGAGAAAGGATCAACTTCCAGGACTACTGAGTTCGTACCGCGCTCGAAGTAAGCCCTGTTCTTCAATGTCCTTCCATTTCTGAAAGCCGGTTCAAAACCTTTGCGTTCGTGGTCTTCCCTGACGTTTTTCATAGTCTCGATTGTTTCCAGTTCTCTCTCGTCCTCCTCGGACATACTCTTAACATCCATAATATACGTCGTACCTCTTGTTACCCGTTTTCATTCAAGCTTTCCTGTAGGTGGTGGTTGTAGCAGTATTTTTTCTCGGAGACGCCGGAGGCGGTCCGGGCGGTGCTTTTGCCAGCGGTATGGAGGTGCAATACTGATGGAACTCGAGTTTTTTTGACATGTAATCGAGCGCATCGTAAGTCCTGAGTGCCTTATCGAACTTTTTCTTATAGTGTTTACTCTCTAACAGATGAAAATAAGGGTATACCTCATCTATCGACGCCCTCATCGAGTACACGCGTTTTTCTTTCTCATTCTGTGCGTCATTCTTGAGTTCCTCGACCAGTTTCTTGAAGCACGTTTTCTCTTCCATTCTCGAATTCTGGACAACTTCTTCAAATCCATTGACTATTATCCTTGGATTTATGTCGTCCTTCTGTTTCGGGTCTTCAAGTTTTTCCTTTAGTTTTTCGTAGCCTTCCTTCTCGCGTGCGTATTCGTCGAAGCGTCCGTGTTTTTCCAGTTTCTTGATGCGTTTTTCCGCTTTCTTCAACCCTCTCGCTGATCCGGTGAAAATCTCTGAATACAGCTTCGCCCCATCGAGAATGGTTTCCTGGACTTGCTTGGCGTTCGCAGAAGGATTGACTTCCAATATTACTGCGTTCTTGCTGAAATTGACGTATGCTTCCATTTCAATATTTTACCTCTCTTTCTTTTCCTTACCGCTTGTAGGCAACCCTTGCACTTCCGTACTCTTTCAAGCCGGTTTGCAGCGCGCCTTCGATTTCCTTGTATACCCCTAAGTTAGCGGCAGAGGTAAGGCCTGTAGGCCTCTTCCGTCTCACAACCAGCTCGGTGTTTGGTTCCTGGACATCATACGGCTTCCCGTTCTGATGGAATTTTTTAACAGAGGCCCGAACATAAACGGCTGGAGTATCGATGGTCATGCCGGAGTGGTCCCAGTGTGAATCTGTGGGGTCTTCAGCAAAATACGAAATTCTCGTACCCTCAATCATCCACTTCTTCACGCCTGACTTAGTTTTCGAACCGTCAAACCTCCACCTCTTCCCCTCTTTATTCACTATGTCGTACGTCTTCGCGATCACGTCGTCAAAGTAATCCTGGACGGAATCATACTCCTTTACTTCTGGTTTGACTTCGTCTAGGGGTCTCATGTTGATTGCCATACGAATGGTTTGCGTCAGTTGATTTATAAACTTTATGGTGGTAACTTGTATTCAACACGCGAAAATGGCTAATTCGTTTCGACCGGGTTTATGCGCAAAACCGTCTAGAGCAAAACTTATATTAGTGGCAGGCTCGTGCCTGAAAAGTCACTTAATAAGGAAGCGCCAAGCCAGCTATTGATAAAACAAGAATATGGCAAGAACAACAAAAGCGCAAGTAGCCGTAGTTGAAGAAGTGATGGTGGAGGAAAAGAAGGAAAAAATGGTTTCGACTGATGTAGAGGAAGAGACAGTTGACGTTGAGCCGGAAACGCGCGTCATCAAATCCACAAAACTCACATCCATAACCGACCTTCCGGGAATAGGGGAGAAGACCGCAGAGAAACTCAAAGAAGCAGGATACGTCGACCTTCTATCCATGGCCGCGGCAAGCCCTGGAGAACTTAGTGCCGTAGCCGAAATCGGGGAAGGAACTGCACTCAAAATCATTCTCGCAGCAAGAGAGAGCCTTGACTTGGGATTCACGACCGCGGAAGAAATCATGAAGAGACGCGAACTCGTAGGAAGGATAACGACAGGAAGCCCGGTGCTTAACGCGCTCTACGGCGGGGGAATACAGACCCAGGCCATAACCGAATCATTCGGGAAGTTCGGCTCTGGAAAATCACAACTCGGATTCCAATTATCAGTCAACTGCCTCCTTCCCAAGGAACGCGGGGGACTCGGAGGGGACGTCGCATTCATAGACACAGAGAACACATTCAGGCCGGAAAGAGTGATAGCCATGGGTGAGGCAGTGGGATTGAGCAAGGATGAAGTGCTAAAGCGGATCCTCGTCGCACGCGCATTCAACTCTGACCACCAGATGCTTCTCGTCGACCAGGTCGAGAAACTCATAAACAACGGCAAGAACATAAAACTCATAGTCGTGGATAGCGTCGTCGCGCACTTCAGGGCGGAATACCTAGGCAGGGGAACTCTCGCCACAAGACAGCAGAAACTCAACAGACACCTGCATCGTCTCCAGAGGCTCGCTGACGTCTATAATCTCGCGGTATACATAACGAACCAAGTGATGTCCAAGCCTGACGCAATGTGGGGACCTGACATTGAGGCGACAGGAGGAAACGTTCTCGGTCATGCCGCGACTTACCGGGTCTACTTGCGCAAGGGCAAGGGACTGCAGAGGATCGCGAGGATGATTGATTCACCAGACCTTCCTGACGGGGAAGCAGTATTCAGGATAACTGAGGAAGGGATAAAGGACTGAAAAAACCTTTATAATGCTCGGGCGGAAGGCATTGCCTGGTGACTGAATAATCCAGTGGATTTTGACGCAATACTCAATAAGCTGGTTGAGGAATCAAAACTCTCGCGCGAGGAAGTACTGCACCTCATAGACGAGAAGAAGAACGAATTAAGCGGACTCGTCTCGGACGTGGGCGCCGCACACATAGTCGCAAACGAACTGGGAATACAGACACTTCCTCCTATTACCGCATTCTTCAGGATAGAGGACTTGCGTCCAGGAATCACGAACGCCGACCTGACGCTTCGGATAATAACCACTTACGGGATAAGGGAATTCACAAACTCCAAAACAGGAGGAATAGGCAAGGTCGCGAACATCCTAGTAGGAGACGAGACAGGGATATGCAGGCTGGTCTTGTGGGGCTCGCACGCAGAAGAAACACGCGAACTCGCAAGAGACGACATCATCGGAGTGAAGAATGCATACGTCAAAGCAGACAGGAGTGGACAACCTGAAGTGCATTGCGGAAACCGCTCCAAATTGAGGAGAATAAATCCTGAAACTGAAACCGAGATGCCTGAACGGATGAAATCACTCCCTCACGCCGAAACAATAATAGCAGAAAGGCAGAAGCCCCAGCAAAGACAACAACAGTCAACTACCGCCAGCGCTAATTCAGGCCAGACCAGAACTGCGGTTGTGGAAACCAAAAAAATATCCGAACTCGCAAAGGACGGTGAAGTCGCAAGACTCAAAGCAACAGTCGTCAAAGTCATGCCAAGAAGCCCGTTCTACAATGTCTGTCCATCCTGCGGCAAGAGCGCTCCCGGAAGCGTCTGTCCGGAGCACGGGCGAGTCGAATCACACAAGGCACTGATAATAAACGCAGTACTCGATGACGGAACCGGAATCATCAGAGCGGTCTTTTTCAGGGAGGCCGCTGAGAAACTGCTCGGCAAGAAACTGGATGAAGCGTTAAAGGAAACTGCTGGAGACGCAGTAAGTGAAGCCGCACTCCTTAGCTCGGAGAAACTACAAAACCTTGGAGCCGAACTGATGTTCACAGGCCGCGCGAAGAGGAACGAGATGTTCGACAGGCTCGAGTTCGTGGTGAGCGACGTTAACGAATTGAACGTTGAAGGAGAAATAAAGCGCTTGATCGAAAAATTGGGACAGAAATGAGTTTGTTCTTGTTCTCATAAATTCCGGGATATCAAGTCGTCATTTCCGCTATCGTCTCCCTGAAGAGTTCCGTATGGATGCGTCTTCTGCCTTCGGAAGATTGAGGTTGACCCGCCTTCCCTGGACTCATCTCCCTCACTACCGAAAAAACCAATCCTCCCACCATCACCTACAGAATGCGGACTGGTTGTGTGAGACTTGACATCCCGCTCACCCTCGTCGTCCATTACAGGTTCAAGTTCTTCTTTGTCGGATTCCCGTTCAATAGGCTCGTTATGAACCAGACCAGTACCGCCTCCGACGCCAATCATTTTAGTCTGCTCTAAGCCCAGTGTTTTCCCGATGTCGTGAAGACGTGTGTACTTGTACTTGTTCGTTTCTGAATCCCTGTATCGCGTGACTTTGCCCTGACGGCGAAGAACCCTCAATCGTGACGCAGTATAACCGTAAGTCTTCCCTATCTTTTCCGAAACCTCCTCAATGAGTAGAGGTTGCCTCAGGTATTTCAGTATCAATTCGTCAACGTCGAGCTGGTCAATGATCTTCCGGACGGCAGCACGATCACTCTTCCCCGCCTGCTCGAGAAGCAGGGCCAGGCGTGATGCGCGTGTTCCGTTCTCGTCAGGAGGCTTGAGTTCGTCAAGCACTTCAGTAACTATCTTGAGGATATTGTTTATCTTATCCTTCTCGAGCATGTTCTCGAGATCATGGTCAGTAAGGCGGGTCCGTATCTCCCTGAACGGGATCTCGACTGGAGGGATTTGTTCCTGCAATTGCACTTGCTGTTGAGATTGTCCGGCCTGGAGCTGTTGTTTCTTCCTCCTCAGTCCAAGCCAGTCCAGAACGCCCATAATTCTGCCTGAAAAGTATCCGCGCCGCCCACTTTTAATTCTTTCCCGGAAAGAGCATAAGGAACTGCGGTTTTCGCCCCTCGCAACTATTTTAAAGACGTAAGTGCAGTTCTGTCCTTGGAACTGATGCCTGCGTCCGCCGCGCCCATGAAGAAGAAGGCCAAACTAAAAAGGCCAAGCGTGCTTCGGGAAGTGAAGCACTTGGCACGCGAGTTCTCGCACGTCGGGCGCGAAGTCGAGCGAAGCGCAGCCTATAGTGGTAGGAAACTGTACAAGCACGGCAGGATGCTAGGACCAGGCCTTATCGCCGGAGCAGCTGACGATGATGCCGGAGGGATCGCGACTTACTCCATAGCAGGAGCCCAGTTCGGTTACGGCCTCTCGTGGCTTCTGGTGTTGAGCACTCCTCTTCTCATAGCAGTGCAGAGCATTTGCGCGAGAATAGGGAACGTCACCAAGAAAGGACTAGCCGCATTGATTCGCGAACGCTACGGGAAAAAATTCGCGATATTCGCAGCAAGCGTTCTCATCATAGCAAACGTCGCGATAATCGCAGCGGATGTAGCCGGAATGAGCGTGGCTGTTGAACTCTTAACTAACATCCCATGGTACTGGTTCGTGCTTCCTCTTTCCGCGATAATCCTGTACCTCGTGGTTTACAAGAATTTCGCGACGATAGAACGATGGCTCATATATTTCTCATTGGGACTCGTTGCATATATAATCGCAGGATTCCTTTCCAAACCGGATTGGGCAGTAGTGCTGAAATCAACACTCGTGCCGCACATAGAGTTCTCGGCACCGTTTCTAATGGCGGCGGTTGGACTTCTCGGAACGACCATAACTCCTTACCTTTTCTTCTGGCAGACCGCAACCGAGATTGAGGCGAAACGCACAGAGAAACAGCACAAGCGGGTCAACTTCGACATATTCACAGGAATGATTTACTCGAACCTGATATCGTACTTCATAATCTTGACCACAGCCACGGAACTCCATCCGCTTATCGGAAAACTGGGCGCGGTTGACAAGGCGGCGGATCCGGTCCGGTTCATAGCTGAAGCGCTTCGCCCAGTTGCAGGAGATTACTGCTATTACCTTTTCGCAGTCGGGCTTTTCGCTGCATCAGTTCTTGCAGTGATCGTGCTCGCATCTTCTACCGCATACGTTGCTTCAGAAACTCTCGGATGGAAAAAAGGACTTAACAAGAAAGTGAAGCAGGCGCGCGGTTTCTACACCGTGCTTACACTGTCAGTTATCGCCGGAATAGTGATTCTCGCAACAGGCCTTAAACCGATTGACGCGATGTATTACTCGCAGATACTCGCAGGAGTGCTTGATCCGATACTGCTTGTGATAATCGTGAAACTCGCAACAGACAAGACGATAATGGGCGACCATGCCATAACGGGCTGGAGGAAGTGGGGTGCCTGGATTTCCATTGCAGTAATAGGATGCTTTGTCCTATTCCTGTTCTGGAGCTGGGGCACGACACTTCTTGGATGGCTCGGGCACGTTTTGTCAGCGTGAGTTTTTTAATTCTTCAACAAAGACATCAATAACGAAACGCGAAGCTTCCGGGAAAAAATTATATAAAGCGGGTAAACGAGAGCCTTCCTGGGCGTGTAGCTCAGTTGGTAGTAGCGCTGCTCTGATAAGGCAGAGGTCCAGGGTTCAAATCCCTGCATGCCCACCACGACATCTCCCTAAGGGAGTCCCTTTGCGTTGCCTTCCTGCTCCGAACAGGAAGTCCCCTCTGGGGGAAAGACCTGCGGCATTCGGGACAAAAGGGTCAATCGTCTTCTACCCGACTTCGCATCCTACTAGAACGTCTGTATCCGGAGCGAGCACCGAGACTGTGGAAAAGTCCTGCGTGTAGGCTGCGAGAAGCATCCCTTCAGAGAGCAGTCCGCGTATCTTCGCGGGCTCCAGGTTCGCAACGACTACCACCTGCCTTCCCACGAGCGAGGAGAAGTCGGGATAATTCTTGGCTATTCCCGCGACCAATTGTCTCGGTCGGGCTTCGCCCACTTCAACTTCCAGGCGAAGGAGATTTGTGGCTCCTTCCACTTTTTCTGCCAAGAGTATTTTTCCCACGCGGAATTTTATTTTCTTGAATTCCGCGAAACTCACAAATGATGATGGTTTTTCGATTTCCGTTTTTGCTGGTTCTTCCATTCTTTCTTCCACTTCTTTATTCTTGTTTTTTAATTCTTCCCCTGCCGCTCTCGTCGCGGCAAGCTTCTCGTTGAGGTCTTTGAGAATCACCTTTGAGAACAGTACCGCAGGTTTCTTGACTTCCGTTCCGGGACGTATGTCCGGCGTTTTCCACGCGTGCGATTCCACCATTCCTTCCTGTGACAACATCTCCCATATTTTCTGCGCTGACTCCGGAACGAACGGAGAAAGCAATACTGAAAGCGCCGCGTCAACCTGTGCGCAGACGTAAATGCAGTTTGCCGCATGCGCCTTGCCTTCTTTCCATGGCGCGCTGTTGTTGAAGTACTGGTTGCCGCGCTTGGCGAGGATCACGATGTCCGCAAGAGCGGATTTGAGGTTGAACGAGTCGAAGTGCTTTGCTGTTCCAGCTACTGCCTTGTTGATTTCCCCGAGCATTGCGGCATCATCAGCTGAAAGGACTGTGGGAGTCGGGACTTTTCCTTCAAAGTTCTGATAGAGGAACGTGAGGCTTCTGTGCACGAAGTTTCCGATGATGTCGTTCAGTTCGTCATTGACCCTTCTTGCAAACTCGTCCCATGTGAAGTCAGAATCCTTGAGCTGTGGCGCCATCGCCATCAATGCATATCTCCAGTAGTCTGCTGGGAACAGCTCTATTGCCTCATTCACCAACACTCCGATTCCGCGTGATTTCGAGAATTTCTCGCCTCCAAAACGCAGGTATTCGGATGAGGCGATATAGTACGGAAGATTGTAGTCTTCCCGCACGCCCATAAGCATGCTCGGCCAGATTATGGTGTGGAACGGGACGTTGTCTTTTGCCATGAAGTGGATTATTTTGCAGTCGGGATCCTTCCAGTAGGATTCCCAATCATCGGGAAGAATCTCTCGCGTAGCTGATATGTAGCCTATCGGGGCGTCAAACCAGACGTAAATGGCCTTGCCTTTCGTTTCCGGATCAGTAAGAGGTATCGGAACTCCCCACGTGAGGTCCCTCGTTATTGCGCGAGGCCGCAGTCCCTCGTGAATCCAGCCGAGCGCGAACTTGCGCGCGTTCTCAGGCCAGTGTAGTTGTTTTGAAAGCCAAGACTCAAGGTCGTTCGAGAAAAGGTCAAGCCTCAAAAACCAGTGCTTTGTTTCCCTGATTTCCGGAGTAGTTGAGCACGTTATGCATCTTGGATTCTTAAGCTCAAGAGGGTCCAGGACTTTCCCGCAGGAATCGCATTGGTCTCCGCGTGCATCGTGATAACCGCAGTGCGGGCACTCTCCCTCGACGTACCTGTCTGCCAGAAACATTTTGCAGGAAGGACAATAAGGCATCCTCATCTTCTCTTCGTTTATGAATCCGTTATCGTAAAGCCTCTTGAAGAAGTGCTGTGTGAGCTCGTAATGCGCTGGCCTGCTAGTCCTCGAGAAATTGTCGAATTTTATGTTGAACTTGGAGTAGGAATCAGATATTATCTTGTTGTACTTGTCTGCAAGTGCCCTGGGAGTTAATCCCTCCTTCATTGCGGAAACAGTGATTGGAGTCCCGTGCTCGTCCGTGCCGCAGACATAAAGCACGGTTTTCCCCCTCATGCGCAGGTGCCTAGAGTAGACATCGGCAGGAAGGACTGATCCCACGAGATTCCCTAAGTGGGGTATGTTGTTGACGTAAGGGAGTGCACTAGTGACTAGGTATTTCTCACCTGAGCCTTTGGTTTCCGCCGTGGTAGCTGTCATTCTCAAACAAAATCACGTGCGTGCCGTTGTTTAAATAAAATATGGGCAACCTTCCCGGAAACGCTTTAAAGCCTTTTTGCAGCTCCAATTCATGCATAATAAGCGGGGTTTCTTCGCACGCAATGCCTGATAACAACGCCACCAGCATAGACTCTACGGTTCGCCGTATTGCCGGGAACATACGCGAAAAAGAAACATTGAGGAAGAAAGCGTCAGAGCACTTGAGGCGGGCTAAGGACACGACCCGCATAAAGGAAATAGGCCTGGGGGACAAGACTGTAGTTGACGAATCATTGTGCGTTCGGGTTCCCGCATCCGAACTTACTGCAAAAGTAGTGGGCGTTGATGGTGGACTGCTTTTCAAAAGCTACAACGGCATAGACCTCATAATAACGCGCGCGGTAGGCGTTTACTTCTGTTACGTTAAAGGAAAGCTCGAATCATACGAGTACGAGCCTGCGATGAATCCGCCAATCGAAGTCATACCGATAATAGATTCCATTTCCGAAAGCGAGTTCCTGGCGCTTGCCGGACTACATCGCGCACTGAAAGAGGCAAGGACTGCCATCGAGTCAGCCAAGCGCTTCAGGCCTGAATTCCTCATAATGCATGGACCATTGGCTCCTCATCCTTCAAGCAAGCCTGATTCCGAAAGCGCAGTACTCCCAGTCTACAATGAGCTGATACGCGCGTACAAGGAATTGTATTCCGAATGCGAGAAACTAGGAATAACACTTCTTGGCGTAGTTGAGGATTCACGCAGCGGCAAATTCCTGGAGCTTCTGGGACCAATGCTCGGGGGGGATTTCGCGGACAATGGAGGCCTAAAGATGAAGGACACCGTACTCCTCCATGACGGCCTCGAATGCGGTGAGAGGACTTTCACTTTCAAGAGCATGAGCGGAATAACTCCTGTCGGGCGCGACTTGGGTGAGTGGAGCGGCAGGTTTTATTCGTTCTACGAAAAAGTAGTGGAATTCGACAGGCCCGTGAGGATTGATTTTATCTCGGCAAGGGATGAAAACGTTTCTGAAAAAGCAGGGCGTATCGCAAGCATCATACTCTCGCTCGGGGGATTCAACAGGGCTTATTGCATTCCTACCGTGATAATAGAGGCTGATTCCAAGGCTAAGCTTGATGCCGAAAGCCTTGACTGGATTTATTCAATGATTTACGACCAATTGGGCGCCTCTTGCCCCATGACTATGCGCCTCCGGCGCGGTGAGAGGCCGTTCTAGGGAAATTTCATTTTTGCGCGTATTTCCTAGCTGCGACTTCCTTCTCTGTGCGCTTGCCCCATGCGATGACGTCCTCAAGCGGTGAATGGTATTCTCCACGCTCGGCTTCCTTCTTCGTTGAGCCGACAGTCAGGAGTCGCTTCGTTATCTCAGGTTCAGGTACTCCTGCATCCTGCATGTAGTTTATTGCATCCACGGCTGCATCAATCCTGGAACTCATTATCTGCATGGCGCTGTCCAGCCGTTCCCCATCCTTCATACTCAAACATCCGCGGAGTATGTTCGTTCTGTACATTGGGATGTACTCTCTCTTGAGAGCGCCTTTTCGCAAGTTCCAAAGGATGTCTCTCATTTCCGTTGCATCGGCGTGCATCCGCTCATCCTTTATTTTGTCCCTAATGCTGCCGCGTATTGGCGGGTTATCAGTCCTGTAAGAACTGAGTTCACTGACTATGGTTCGCTCTATATTCGGAATTACATACAGTTCGTCCACTCCCTTGTACATTATGGGACCGTATTCTTTTGCATAAAGGAGGTAAACTGCGTGCAGGCTCTCGTGCTCTTTCATGCTCTCGTGCGCTTTTCCGCCATCAAGCTTTGCGTACTTATCTGTGATAATCGATACTCCGGTCCGGTCATATGGCTTTCTGGAAAAAGACTTGGGATTCCAGTTCAAACCGTCAGACCAGTCGGGTGAGCCGGTCTTTTGCACGAGGCCCTGAGCCGGACCCGTCTTTTCTTCCGTATCTTCCTTCCACTTTGATGAAGGGACTATTATTCCTACTGAAGGTGTTTCCAGTCCGTACGTTCGCTTGATTTTCTTGACAAAACTTGGCGTTGTGTAGTGCGTTGCTCCATCGAAGTCAGCCTCGGTTATCTGTTCGGTAACTGGCTCAGTCAACAATCTAAAGCGCTCCATAGCGGCCGCCACTTCAGTGTAGTCGCCTCGCTCTAGAGCCGCCCTTGCGTTCTTTGCGGCTTCAAGCGACCTGACTACTTTTGGATCGCTGTTCCGGCGCCTATTCGAACGATATGCGGCTTTCAAGTGCTCCTCAGTTGGTGCGAACTCTAGGTAAAGATGCAGTTGGTCTGGATTGCGCTGCGCTTGTGGTGATGATGGTGATGATGAAACGTCCTCGGCGGAATACGCTCCTGCCGTGCCGATTTGATGAGCGTCAGGCCTTACATAGCCGGAATCGTCGAAAAGCTTAGGCCGGACCGGGCCACTGTACTTTCCCGTTTCGTCCCTGATGGCGCCCTTGCGTGCATAATACTTCATTCCAGCCATATTATTAATCCTGCTTCTTCGGTTTGTACTTTCCGTCCACGACTTCCTTCTCGGCTGTGCGTTTCCCCCACGCCACAACATCGTTGAGCGGTGAGTAGAACTCATGGCGGGAAAGCTCGCGCTTGGTGGGGCCCACAGTCATGAGTCGCCTTGTGATTTCGGACTCAGGAACGCCCACTTCCTCCATGTAACGGACGGAATCTATCGCCTTATCGAGCCTGGAGTTCTCGAGCGTCTCAAGCCCTTTTGCATCAAAACCCCTTTTGACATATCTTTCCTCGTATAACGGGATGTATTTTTCCTTAAGGTCTCTTTTTATGCCGGACCAGACTACTTTCGCGATATCCGAAGCCAACTCCCGCTCAGTCCTTGCATCTTCGCGGGCCTTGCCGATGAAAGTGTAATTCTTACCAAACATTTGGGCCATCAGTTTCCCGTCCCTGGCTAATGTGTTGAGTACTGGTCTTGAATGGAGCGCTGAACGCAGTCTAGTCACCTCCCACTCAGTCCTGTACTCGACTTTGCTCCTGTAAGCGCTCATCTCGTTAATCAAATCGAATTCGACATGAGGACTCATGAATAGCTTGTCTGTCCTCGGAGTTGGAGAGATGGTGAATTGTTTTCCGTATTGGTCATATACCGAGTGCAATAGCTCATGATCAGGGGCATCGGATTCTCCATCAGTGGACGCTATGACTATCAATCCAGTCTTGCCGTATGGTCTTTTTCTGAAACCATCTGGAGGCATGGAAATCCCTCCTGCCCATGTCGGGGCGCCTATCTTTTCTGACACGCCCTTTGTTTTGCTTTCGCGTTTCCCCTCCCATTTTTCTTTAGGAATTATGATACCTACTGCGGGCGGCTCGAAACCGTACTTTTTTTCGAACTTCCTTATGAAAGCAGGAGTGGTATAGAGTTTTGACCCGTCGATATCGACTTTCTCTGTGCTGCCTTCGCCCTTCTCCCTCAGCGCTTCGATGAGGCTTCCGTAATTTCCTCTCTCTATTTCCGCCCGTTCGTTCCTTCCCGCTTCAAGAGACTTTACGACCCGGGAACTTTCGGGTCTTACGAAGTTCGAGCGGTATGCCTGAAGTATGTGCTTCTCGGTTGAAGGGCTCTCCGCATAAATCAGCATGCGCTCTTGAATGCCGGAACCACCACTGGCCTGATAAGTATCGGACTGGGTTCCTTTGGTTTCTTTAGGAGTTCCTGGAGCATAATCCGGCCTGACATAGCCGGAATCGTCGAAAAGCTTGGGCTGGACTGGACTATGGCCACCTCGTTCTCCGCCGGGGGCGCCCTTGCGTGCATAATACTTCGTTCCAGCCACCATATTAATCCGTATCAACCATGCTACTATACAACACGGGGATTTAAATATGTTACCATGACTGAGTGGTAAAAATGTACGTTTCTGGGCGTTGGTTTTCCCGTTGTGGCTGCCGCATAAAGCATAACGCACAAAATTATAATAACGCGTAACGCAGCGAAAACGATAGTGTGATTTTCGCAAATTGGAATTGAACCACAATAACAACAACGAGCATGATTCGGAAGATAAAGGCGGCGTTAGCGTTAAGGAGAAAACAAAAAAGCCAGGACTGCTTGAGATGCTGTTCGGCAGACGGCGCAGTCCGGAAACGATGGCTCCCGCGAAGCCGGGGAAAAAAGACGAAGCGGAAGAAATAGACGAAGCCGACTGGAAAGTGAATGCCGAATTGCTCCGCTCGGTCGAAGCATCCGTGAGAGACATTGATTCCCGGCTTGAACGGCTCGAGAAAAAGAAACACAAGTCCATCATTGATTCATTGAAAAAAACGGACAAACGCCTTAATGCCGTGACCAACATGGAGCACCGCGTGAAGAAAACCGAAGTGCGCATAGCAAGATGCGAGATTATATTGAAGAAAATCCAGCAACAAAAACGAGGGGACTAAAATAATTTACATGAGCGACGATACAACTCATTCAACGGAGGCAGCGGCGGAAACACCGTCATTATCATCAAGCCAAGAGGAATTCGAGTCAAGACTGAAGAATGCAGTCAAAGGCCTGAGAGAAAGCGTCTCTAAAGAGATAGAGGGAAGGATCAACGGGCGTCTCGCGAAACTGGAAGAGGCGGAACGGGTGAACCCGGACGCAGTTCTTTCCGAAGCCGAGTATAAAGCCGGGAAGGCGGCTGAGGAATCAGCCGAGCGCTTGCTCCAGCCCATACGGGACGAGATGAAGGAGAACCGGAAAGTGATATCACGATTGGACCAGAACGTAAGCGCGATGATGGAGCGCGAACTCGAAAGAGCAAGGCTCAGGCGCAAGGCCAAGGAAAAGCTTGCTGAAGCGGCAAAAGTCCGCCCATCATTCAGTGAAACGGGAGAAGCGGGAGTGCTCACGCAAAACGAGATTCCTGCATCAGCTCATGCAAGGACCCAGAGCTTGATTGGCATGATCGAGCAGTTAAGGCAGAAGGAAGCCAGCACTTCTTTCGCCCCGGTTTCTGGAAAGGATGAAGACGCATTCGAGCCTGCCCCGACACAACTTGAATTCAAGGAAGCGGACGAGACTGAGACGGGCACGACTTGGAGAACCATACGTGTGAAAGTGCTTTCCGGAACTCCTGGTTTCGGCGAAAAATCACAATCGAAAACAGCTTTGATTGCGGGAAAGCTGAGCCCTGAGGAAAGACGGCAGCTTGATGTGCTTGAGAAACAGAAAGCGCAAGTCATGAGCCTGCTTGACGAGCTCGTCGCTGAATACACTGCAGGAATCCGGAACAGCAAGGATTACGTGAATGCTCGAAGCGACGCCCTTCACGTACTGAACGAGATAAACGAGAATATAGCCAGGATAACCGGGCAATAGTGGCAGGCTGCAGCCCAATATTTAAATTGCCGGTAAAGCGCTATTTCCATCGATTGCATCAAGAACACTGTGGCGCGTAATCGCAAAGCGGCTTAGATAGTACTGATGATTCTTTGAATTGAATTGACGGAGAAACTGGGACATGGGTGAAACAGTAAAAGATAATACGGAAACGACGATCACAACGCCTATCGGGACTGTCATATCGACATTGGAAGGCCCGTCCCCGATGCAGTTCTCATTCGTGATAGAGCCGAACAGCGAGCGTCCCGTGCCGGTCCGCAAGGACCAGTTCGTGAGTGTAGAAACCGAGGACGGAGTACTAGTGGCCCGGGTCACTGACATAAGGAAGACGAACAAGTACTACCAGAGGGCTGAAGCAGTCAGGGAGTACGAGTCAAGGACTTCAATAGACAACATATTCCCGGTTGACACATGGGAATTCCTCATAGCAGACGCGAGGCCTCTTGGGGTTTTCGACGAGTCAGGAAACCGCCTCATGCGCTCGACATTCCCGACATCCCCTGGCTCGAAAGTCAAAACCGCGCCACCACATCTTCTTGCGAGATTCATAGGATTCGCCGAGGGACCTAATGGTCTTGTCATCGGAAACGTAATACATCACGAGAACGTTCCGGCAAGCCTTAACATGACGCGGCTAGTCCAGAAGCACTTCGCTGTTCTTGCCCAATCCGGAGCCGGAAAAAGCTACATGGTTTCAGTACTCATAGAGGAATTGCTTGACAGAAACCAGACATCGGGAAGGCTTGGAGTAATAGTTCTCGACATCCACGGGGAATACACTGGCTTCGCAAGAGAAGGGCTATACCAGGAGCGCACGACAGTGATAGACGGCTCTAGCATAAAGATCGCAGTGCCGCAGCTTAACGTCTGGGCATTCAGCGAATTCCTGCCTAAGATGAGCGCGGCACAGAAGCGTGACCTTAGAACGAAATTCGAGGAACTGAAAGAACACACCAGGAAAAGCGGAGAAACGTTCGATCTCCGCGATCTCGCGAACGCCATAGATGCAGACGAGGAAATAAAGGAATCGACTAAGGTTGCCCTCACTTCGTGGCTTTCGGACCTGGAAAGCTCAGGCATATTCGGGCCGACTGCTTACCCTCCCGTTTCATCGCTTGTCGCCCCAGGCAGGCTTGTCGTTATCGATTTGAGCAATATATCCGGACTTCGCACCAAGCAGATCATTGCTGCATACCTGTGCAGGAATCTCTTCCAGTTGAGGAAGCAGGGGCGCGTAAGCCCCTTTGTCGTGGTTCTCGAGGAAGCGCATAATTTCGTTCCTGAAGGGCAGAGCAGGGAGGCGGCGATTTCAAGAGGCATACTGGAAACCATGGCAAGGGAGGGGAGGAAGTTTTATGCAGCGCTCTGCCTCATATCTCAGAGGCCAGTCAATCTTTCCTCGACCATACTCTCACAATGCAACACGCACATAGTTCTCCGGATCACCAATCCTTATGATTTGGATCACATAGGGAAATCGAGCGAGGGAATGAGCAGGGACATGCTTGACAGCCTCACGACTCTGCGGGTTGGTGAAGCCGTGATAGTGGGAGAAGCCGTGAATCACCCTGTCCTCGTGAGAGTGAGGGAAAGGAAGAGCCCGCCTCCGCTTCACTCTATCGGGCTTGAGGACGCGTGCAAGGCGTTCGAGGCGCGTTCAGGGCGGGAAGAAACGGATGCGCGGGCGTTCATCTAATCTGCAGGGAAAACATAAATATATGGAAACGCCTAAAAACTATCTTTGTCTTAATTGAGGTGTTGGTTGACCGATATGGCTAGAGTCAGAAACGTCAGGAACAGGAAAGAAAGAATTGTGATTAATCAAAAAAGGATTTCGGCAAGCACTATTGCACAAGACATCAGGGCTTTCGAACGCCACGACAAGCTCATAGTGCTCGGCCTCATGGCGATATTCGTCGGAATCATAGCGACAATACTCCAGCCAACGGATTCGATAATGATGTCGAACATCCGCGGCGGCCTAATGGATTTGGCTCTCTTGCTGCTCATAGCTGACGTCATAATACACGTCGGGGACTTGGAAAGAAAAAGCAGAGACTAAAAGCCTAAGGTAAACGTCCCGGGCCCAATGCTCAATAATTGTTCTTCATTTTTGTCTTATTATTGCACTCGTAGTGCATGAAAAGCATGGTCCCGGCGCTCCATGCCTGCGGGTTGCAGCTTCCTTCCTGTGCTTTCGGATTCCTGCCGCTCTCAGCATCAAGCACTTCAGGAAGTGAACCCAGGCGGGTTGCCAAGTCCTGATTCATTCTAGAAAGGCGCGATGTGCGATCACTCCTTCCGTAATTCTCTGCTCCTATCGCTGCGAAAGTGGTCTGGAAAGGCCAGACTCCTCCAACGTGATAGCCGTTAGGCCTGTAAACCTGAGTGTGCTCTTTAGAGACTGTGCGGATTCCCCAATCGTCAAGCAGGCGTTCCTTGTTGAGCAGGGCGTCATCGATGAATCTTTGCGCGTTTTTCTCGTCAAAAACCTTGTAGTAGAGACCAAGACAGGCGTCAGAGTTGACTGTCTTTATCTGATTGTAGTCCTTGTCTAGTGCGATGGCGTAAGCTCCGAGGTCCTCCATCCAGAAGTCCCTGTTTATCGCTTCTCCCAATTTCTTCCTGTCGCGCTCGAGGTATGATCCGACGCCGCGAACCCCTAATGTTTTCTCGAGCTCGCGCGAGGCTTTCGGACTTGATTTTGAGAGTTCCTGCATTTCCGAAATCATGCCGTAAAGACAGCACTGGTCCCACAAGGTCCTTATGGGCTGTTTCGGCATCTTGCCGTCAGGGCCTATTATGCCTTCATCGCTGTCCCTCCACGTCTGGTTTCTGGTGAAATAAACGCGCTTCGATTTTCCTTTCTCGTCCTTCTCGAAGATGTCAGAATCGTAACCCAGATATCCATGGGAATCGCGCGAGCGCTCGATGTAATTCCACAAGCGCCTTATCCTCTTGCGATTGTTCCTGATGAGCGAATCATCCCCTGTTATGCGTGAATACCTTGCTATGCTTATGCCGAGAAGCGGGCTCTCGTCAGTGCCTATGAAGTTCGGGAACTGCTTTCCCATTATGCCTCTTGCCGTAAGCTCGTCCATGTTCCACTCGTGAAGCGCTTTTCCCGGCTCCTCAGCTGTTGAAACGTTCCTCTTCTTTCCGAGGCGTTCAAGACGGAACTCTATGTTCTCACGAACGAGTTCCGGGCTGGCATAAACCAATCCATAATTCGTTATGTCGCTGTCCCTGCCGAAAACACTGCAATACGTGGGGTAGCCTGCCGCAAGCGCCCTCTTTGGCTTGCGCTTGAATAATGAACCTTTCTTCTCGTAAAGAATGAGCGTCCCTAACTCCTTCGTTGCCTCGGAAAAAGCGGCATCGTACTCGGGGATTCCTGTTTTTGGTTTTTCTATTCCGGCAACCCATTCCCTAGAGCTTATGAACTGCTTTTTTCCGGGAAAGCCGTAACCATCAACCTCCATTGTGAATTGGGTGACTCCGGTGTTCGGGTCGTGATCGGTCTTGTACATCACTTTCTTCTTTTTCGAGACGCCGTCGCGTTTCGTGAACTCCTGGTCCCAGCCGCGTTCCGCCTTCCTCTCAACGAATGGAGTGCAGTCGCTTCCTTTAGGCATCAGTCCCCAGTTGCGGTGATGGAATGCGGTAAGGCCCCTAAGCATGACGTTGTATTTCGCGTCTGGTACGTTCGTGGAATCCCTGATGGTCTCTCCGTCGTACTCTATGCGCCTCCAGTAAGTCCTGCCTCCTTTCTCGTAAGTGAATTCCTTGACGTTGATGTCAGTCCTGGAATCAACGAGCCGCGCGTCGGTCAATAGCTCCCTGTCATCCACCCAGTCACCGTGCACGAATTCGCTTACGGTGTTCTCGAACTTGTTTGGATGCGCTTGTTTTCCGACTTGAATGACGTTAACCGGGCGGGTATCGATTCCCCAGATGTAGCCGTTGCCGAAAGCCTTGTATCGAGCACCGCTTGTCATTCTCAAGGACTCACTCCATAATGGTAATTGGTATGATGATGTAATACAGTCATTTAAAAAAGTTAGCATAAGGTATGTACTATTTGCGACAATGCGGTCCTTATGCGGTCTTGTGAGTTCCAAGGCGTGCCGCAAGCTTGTATCCCAAGTCAAAACAGACAAGCGCCAGGAACAGGTTCCAGTTCCCGAGCACTATTGATGCAGCGAGGGCGCATAAGTCCAGCATTAAGCGCGCCTGAAGCATCTTGAGCCACAAAATCCTTGATGCTGCAGCGTATCTTCTTCTCTGCCTCACGAGCTCGAGCTCGCTGTCCGAATAATCGTTGCTGACCTCGTCAACGAGCGCTCCCGCGAAGAAGAAAAGAATAAGTGGAACGAAAGCAGATGGAGCGCCTATGGCGAAAGTCACGAAAAGGAATGACGCGAGCCCGAGAGCATGGAGCGGGGAATCAATCTTGCCGCAGACTAGCATCGCGAGAATCACTCCGAGAACCAATGGGAATGCAATCGGTACTCTTGCGGCAAAAGCTGCGAGAAGTACCCCGTAAGCCGCGGCGAGAATTGGTCCTGAAAAACCTGGCTTCCGTGCGGCCTTACCCTTCTCAGCGTCGGCAGCATAATCTGCAAGCTTCGTGAAAAAACCGGCAAGAGCTGCGATAAGGAATGCTAGCAGGTCGAAGTCCGGGAAGGTTATTGAAAACGTGATTGGCGCCATTTACCGAATCAGTCCCCTCCCCATCCGCTTTCCTTGTAAACTGCCGCAACAACAGTACACGCAACAGCTCCTTTTTCCTCGCATGCATAAGAACACACGCACATTCCTTCCTCGACTGCTTCTGAACTCTTCGGAAAACGCTTCGAGCCTACGGAACGCAGGCTCTTGTCTATCTCATCGACGACTTCATTCTCGGAATGGCCTGATGCTTCCATGAATATGCCGCAGGAAGCGCCTGAAGCGGTGTTGGAAGGCTTCATCCATCCAAGGCCGGAAACCGCATTCACTCCCTTCCTGTTTGAGAAAGCGCGGCTCAAGACTACGTAAAGCCTGCCGCCTTTGCAAGATGCTTTTCCGGAAAAAACGCCTTCACGAACCGGAACGCCAGGCGGTATTATGCTTGAAAGTGTTATCAGGTTGTGATCATGAATTCCTGCATCCTGCAGTGCGGCATCGAATGCGGAAAGCTCTGTCAGGCCAGTTCCACTGCCCTTGACTATTATTATCTTATTCAAGCCGCGCATTCTGCATTCCGCATTCCGATCAATAATTACTGCATTACGCTTTTTTATTGTTTTCAACAACTACTACTAAACATTGCATCCGGAGAGGCGTTCCTCAATGCAGGCCGCAAGAAGCGGGAAAACCACGAAATAGTCCCCCTGGATCGTGCAGAGTTTGGCCTTTGCATTCACTTTACCCCAGCTTATGCCCTCCTCTAGTCTCGCTCCGCTTAATGAGCCGTCGAAAGGAGTTGCAGTCGTGACGTTGACTCCATAATCGAGACCCCCTCGCAGTATGTTCGCGCCAAGGGTATAGTGCTTGACCACTCCTCCGCCGAGAATAATGGCACCGGTTTTCTTTGCGTCGAAAACCAGGTCCGAGCCCATCTTCGCGTCGAGCTGCGGGTCAATTATCAGTTCCTCACCGGACTTTCTCTTTGCGTTATTGAACAAGAAAAGCTGAAGACCAAACATGGAGTCGGCAATTGCGGGACAAAAAACCGGAACCTCATTCTCGGAAGCGGCATGGAGGAATCCTGATTCCAGTTTCCCCCCCATCCTCTTTGCTGCCTCGGAAAATGACCATATCCTTTTCTCGGAAACCATCCCATCGAAGAATTCCTGTATCCAGTCCTCGAACTTCTCGAAATCCTCTGTCCTGACATAGACGTTTCCCACTCGTCCGAACCCTTCTTCCTTGAGTTTGGCATCATCCGCGGAGAAGCTTCCCTTCAAGTGGCATCCGCCGTGCGCTGTCATCACGTCATGAACTATGCTTGCGCCGCTCGTGACTATGACGTCGCACCAATGGCGGTTCACGAATTTCTGGACGAGACCTGAAAGGCCTCCTGCCATGATTGGGCCCGTGAACGAAAGAAACTTTAGGCACTCCCTGTCGCGGATCATGGTCTCAAGGATGTCTGCACCCTTGGAAAGCGAGCCGCTTGTCCCTGCACCGCTTTTTGAAAGCTCCCGCACGAACTCGTCAACGCTCATGCCAACACGTGTCTCTATCTCTCTTACGCCCGCAACGTCTTGATTATCCATGTGATTATGGAATCGAGTTCCAGGCGTTGTTATAAAAATTTTTATATTGGGGCACTCAGGGAAGCTCAAACAGAGCAAATGCGACCGTGGTATAGCCTGGCTAGCACCCAAGCCCTCCAAGCTTGAGGCCCGGGTTCAAATCCCGGCGGTCGCACCTGAACCTGCAAACAGGTTCATCATTCAGTGCTATCTTCGCCTTCGGCTCGATAGCACATACCGTACTGTCGAATTCCTAGAGGAATGAAGACGGTACTGCACGATCAACCCTTGCGAGGGTTGGTGTACTGAAGTGTCCACTCACCACCCAAAGTATTTTAAATAATTACCTCTTTAAAGTGGTTACCATGGCAGAACGCGAGGATTTCTTGTCCAAACAGCTTGATAATGGCCTGACCGTAATAGCACAAAGAGTTCCTGGAAGCAGTTTTGTTGGAACCGCGGTCGCAGTAAAGCATGGTTCCCGTTATGAAGATGCTGAAACAAATGGCGGAGCACACTTCCTCGAGCACATGCTGTTCAAGGGAACGAAAAAGAGAACATACAAGGACATCAATGACGGATTCAAGGACATTGGAGGAGTCTACAACGCCTACACGAGTATGGAAGAAACGGTATTTCACGTGGAAACACTGAAGGAGCATGCGGACGATGGATTAGACATCCTTGCTGACATGACGCAGAACTCCACCATTGATGGGAAGGAATTCAAAACCGAAAAGAAAGTCATTCTCGAAGAAGTGAGCATGTACCTTGATGATGACCCGGGACTGATGTACGATACCCTGATTAAGAAAATGTACGGTGGACAGTCGCTGGCACGTCCTGTCGCGGGAACGCTTACGTCCGTTTCCGGCCTTACACGAGATGATGTGAAAAAAATATACGATGAGAAATACACCCCGCAAAACATGGTTGTCGCAATGGCCGGAGATTTTGACCCTAATGAGATGTACTCCAAGATAGAGAATGCGTTCAAGGACTTCAAAAAGGGAAGCGGGAAAAAACCGTCCGCACATAGAAAATTCGGCAACGTTGCCCGGACTAAAGGGCCCAATGGAGAAACCTATTTTGTCAAAAAACCGGACTCGACACAATGCCAAGTGATTATCGGATACAAGACCAAGGGAGACCTGCACGAGGACAGCCCGAAACTCACGGTACTTAACGAAATATTGTCCGCCAGGCTCTTTGATGAGGTTCGGGAAAAGCGGGGAATGGCGTATGGTGCTGGCGTTACTGAGTGGACGGGCAGCAATTACGGATTCATAGGCGGCTATGCTGCAACGAGGCCGGAAAACGTAAGCACCGTGAAGGACGTCATGCTGGAAGAGTTCGAAAAAGCAAAAGAGAACATCACCCTGGAAGAACTCAAGCGCGCAAAGGCAGTCGCCAAGTTCGCTGCGGCCAAGAAAAACGAAAGTCCGATGGAAATAGCACAACAACTTGCAGTTTACAAAACGGTATTGGGAGATGAAACGCTTGCCAGAACGCAATTCGACCGGATAAACTCCGTGACCCTCTCAGACGTAAAAGCTGCTGCAAAAACGTACTTTAAACCGGACAAGTACTGCATGGTCGTGGTCGGTCCATCATGCAATGTCAAGTCCTACACGCCGGTCAAAGTCAAATAAAAAACAAGACATAACTGACTGGGGGTTGGGCAGTCATCATCGGCCCGTATGTCACTCGCTTAGTGCTAGCGCTATCTTCGACTGTTTGTATTCTGAAAAAGCGCTCCCACTGCGTCCAGCGGTTCAATGAATATTTATATACGAAACGCTAAAAAAAACAGTTGGTGTTATAGTCTGAATGAAACTCCGCAGCAAGATACTGTTACCTATTGGATTACTGATCGTGGCTTCGATTGTACTTTGTTACCCACTATCACACACAATAATCCTGGACCAGGTCAACACGCTCGAGAAGGATAGCGTCACACTTAATGTCAATTACATTCATGGCGTGTTCTCGGACAAAGTGGAGTCCCTGCAGCGATACGACATGGACTGGGCGGGATGGGATGACAGTTACACATTCGTTAACGACTTGAATCAAGAATACATAAATGACAATCTTGTTGACGAAACATTCATCGGCACTGGAATCAGCGTCTTCGCTTACTTTAACGCTTCAGGTGATCTCGTTTATGGCAAGGCAATGGATTTGAATGAGGAGCGCGAAGTCGGTGTGCCTGACTTCATGAAGAAACTCAAAAGCGACGATATTCTGATCAAGTTCTCTGGCCTTGAAGACCACACTTCAGGGTTCATTTCCACTCCAAAAGGCCTGATGTTTGTTTCGTCATATCCGATCACAACGAGCCTCAAGAAAGGCCCGATTCGCGGCGCTCTCGTCATGGGCAGTTACATCAATTCCAGTGAACTGCAACAGATTGATGAACGATTTAACACTTCAATAAAGCTCTATAACCTTTACGACTTCCTGAACAGCGGACTACAGATGCCTTCCGACGTTCAGAACGCCTACAATCACCTGATGGCGAGCAATGAAAGTATCGAGATTGTGCCGACAAGCCCGACTGTAGTCACCGGATACTCATTGATACGGGACTTGTATGGAAAGCCTGCGGCAATCATGAAACTCGACGTTAAAAGAGATATTTACTTAGAAGGGACACGCAGCCTTAATTATTTCCTTGATGCACTATTACTGACTGCCTTGCTGTTCGGCATGTTAAGCGCATCGCTACTTGAAACGTTCGTCATCTCGAAGATAAATCGCTTGAGCAATGACGTAAACAAGCTGGGCTTGCGCGGCGACCCCGGAGCAAGACTTCCTGTAGAGAAAAGAAAGGACGACGAGTTCGCGAAGCTTGCGCGTGACATAAACGCCATGCTGAGCGCGTTACAGAAGCGCAGAAAGAACAAGCGGCGATAAAAAAGAAAAGATCAGCCGGAAGTTATGCGGCGTTTGCGGTTTGCGCTTAAAGCTTATTTCCTCGCGGCCTCGATCCAGGACTTCAACGGCTCAGTGACGTGAAACCTGTTGCATTCCCTCAAGTCTTCCACGTTCTTGGCTCCGAGGAGAAACATGGAAGTCTTAAGCTCGCGGTGCGTGCGCTCAAATAGTTCCTCTATCCTTCCTTCACGCAATGCGCGAAGTGCTGGCAATGCCATTCCGGCGCAGGAGGCTCCTAAAAGAAGTGATTTTGCGACGTGAAGACCTGAACGCACACCTCCAGTTGCTATGATGGGGACTCCCAAGTCACTGCATGCCGCGACAGAAGCAGGAGTCGGAATCCCCCAATAATCGAATGGATGACATACATCATCGTCAGAAGTTCCACCACTGCCACCAACTTGCGTCAGTCTTGCGATCTTTGTCCAGCTTGTTCCGCCGCTTCCTCCAACATCAATCGCTGAGGCGCCAGCATCGACCAGAGCGATTCCGCTTCCGCGACTCACGCCGCACCCCGTTTCCTTGGCGATGACCGGAACCTTGACTGCCTTCACAATCTTTTCAAAAGCCCGAATGCAGTCCTTGAAGTCAGTATTCCCCCCCGATTGTATCGCTTCCTGCGCTGGATTGATGTGCACGCACAAGGCATCTGCCGTGATCAGTTCAACTGCTTCTGCCGCTCTTGAAGGCGCCCAGCCTTTGTCTCCTGCGAATTGCGCGAGCCCCACGTTCGCGAAAAGAAAAACGTCTGGAGCGACATCGCGCACCTTGTAAGTTCCTGCAAGGCGTGAGTCCTCCAGTGCTGCTCTCTGGCTTCCCACTCCAAAACCTATACTGTGAGCCTCACATGCCCTGGCGAACGCCTCGTTTATTTTCCTGGCTTTCGGTGTTCCGCCGGTCATTCCTGCGATTATGAGAGGCATGCTGAGCTTTTTTCCGAAAAGCGCAGTCTCAGTGCTTATTTTCTCGAGATTGCAGTCAGGGATACAGTTGTGGACTGGCACAATGCAATCCCACAATGCGCGGTAGGCATCCTCCCCCGGAGTGCTGCTCCTGGCGCCGTCCAGGCAGGCAGAGAGCTGCTTGTCCTTCACCTGCGAGAGTTTAGTCGAAAAGCGTTTTACGCGAGACACATCATTCTTGGGACTCCCTGCTTTATAAAAAAATGACGTTAGAACTTGACCAGAACGTAACCACTCAACAATCGTATTACCTCATCATAAAAGCTTAAATATTAGGTCCAAGAAGATTACCTCATCCGACAATGATGCTCATACAGCTCGCCTTCGTCGTGATAACCGTCATGATTTTCCTTTTCACAATAATACAGTCAAGCACGAAATAAACACGTCGGAAATCATTCGTGCGGCAAAACGTTTTTTATATATAGGCAGAAAGAGCCATGACTTGTTGAGATTTACGCGCTTTGAAAAATAATAACACGAAAACCACTTCAGTCCCGGCTCGGGGCAGTGCATTCGGCCAAGCATTCGTATTCGGTGAGCACGCAGTGGTTTACGGAAGGCCCGCACTGTGCGCTGCGATTCCAGGCCTTACCACCACAGCTTACGCAAAACTTTTCGAGATGGGAGAAGAGAAAAACCCCCGTGTAATACTGAAAAGCGCATTGGGAAAGGGACTGCTCTTCGACGATGGGAAAATAGTCGCGAGGAACAATGACTTGCGGCTTGCGGTTGAGTCAGTAGCCTTCATCCGCGAGTCACTAGGAATAAACGAGGGGCTTGAAGTCACAATCAAGTCAGGGATTCCTCCAAAAAGCGGGCTATCAAGCAGCTCGGCATTCCTCGTTTCCGCCATTCGCGCAGTCGCACGCGCCAAGGGACTGCATGATTTATCCGACAAAAGAATATTCAAAATCGTTTTCCCGCTCCAAAAAAAAATTCATGGAGGTAGGGCAAGCGGAAGCGAGATAGTGACAAGCAGCAGAGGCGGTTGGGCTTACATCACCGGAAGGCCTGGGAAATTCAAGAAAGTGAAAACTGCAGACGGATTCTTCCCGGAAGTAGTAGTGGGAGATACCATGGTGAGGACTCCAACGTCAGTGATGGTCAATAAAGTTGCGCGAAGACGGATGAATGATCAGGAATTCGTTGACGGAATCCTTGACGAGATAGGCGGCATAAGCTCTTCCGGAAGACTGGCTGTCGAAAACGGGGATGCGGAATTGATTGGCGCGCTCATGAACGCGAATCAGGCGTTGTTGCGGACTCTCGGCGTTTCATCACCAAAGCTGGATTCCCTAACACTTTCTGCAAGACTCGCTGGAGCTCTCGGAAGCAAGCTCACAGGCGGTGGAGGAGGCAAATGCATGATTGCATTGGTGCCTGCTGAGAATCCCGCAGCCGCTAAAAGAATAGAAAGAGGGATAAACAGGTCTGGCGGAAAAGCCTTGGGCTGTTTCATGCTGGGTGATTTACGAGAATGAAGGAAACACCACAACGCAGGAAAAAAACGAACGGAATAGACAAAATGCTTGATTGGAATCGTGCCTGTGCCGCCCCAAGCGGAAAAGCGTTCCTCATCCTTCTTAATGCGATACCCATGCTCATAATGATCAACCTGATTCCGATAATTGGAAATGATTACATCCTTGCCGGAGTGTACATTTTGATTATCGTTGCGGCATTTCTTATAAGATACGAGAAAGAGGACGCTGCGTTCTTCATGTTTGGATTCTTCATCATGACATTTTCAGAGTATCTTTTCATCAGCACAGGTGTGGAAACATTCGTGAGGAGGAGCCTTTTCGGGATCATGCCTGTATGGCTGCCGCTATTGTGGGCTTATGGATTCGTTGCGATGAAACGGGCGGTGAGGATTTTGATGCCGCTCGATGAATCCAGCGGTCGCGGAATAAATCACAGGGGATGGTGAAAAACAAGATTTGGGCGGTGGAGTGCTTTCAAACCACGACATACTGAAGGCGGTGAAGGGCGGGAAAGTGAAGATAACCCCGTTCAATTCCGGAAGGATCCAGAACAACAGTTACAAACTGTCATTGAGCGATACCGTAGTCTTTGCGCCGAAAGAATTCAGGAATGTCTGGACTCTCGAGAACGTGACGCTACCAAACGATTTGGTGGGGCTCCTTACTGCGCGTTCCATCTGGGCGCGGCGTGGATTGTTTTTCTGCGCGAGCATCGGAGTTGATGCCGGCTTCTCGGGTCACTTAGTCATAGAATTGCTTAACGTCTCGGACTCTCACATAACCGTTCCTGCCGGAGAGCCTTTCGTACATATCTGGTTCATTGAGACTACATCGGAATGCACTCCGTACTCTGGTTCATTCCAGGGACAGCAGCCCGGCGAGGAAGTCGTAAGGGATGACGCCCAGGAAGTGCTCACAAAATCCTAAATCGAATTCAGATAAGTCTCAAGCTCCCACGGAGTTATCCTGGTCGTGTACTCAAGCAAGGCTTTCCTGTGCGCTTCGAGTATCTTGTTGAATGAATGCTCTCCGAGTGTTTCGCGCACGAGCTTGCTTGACTCCATCTCTGTGCACGCCTCCTCCAAGCTTGCGGGAAGTGTCCTTATGCGAAGTGATGAAAGCTTCGCATCATCGAAGTCGAATACGTCCTCCTCGACCGGCTCGGGAGGCTTGACTTTCCGCTTTATGCCGTCAAGTCCTGCTGCGAGCATAACCGCAAAAGCAAGGTAAGGATTGCACGCCGGGTCTGGATTGCGCAATTCAGCCCTCACATTCTCCCCGAAGCCGCGCCTGCATTCCGGAATCCTGATCAAGGCCGAGCGGTTCATCCTTCCCCAACACATGTAGACGGGCGCCTCGTATCCTGGAACAAGCCTCTTGTAGGAATTCACTGTGGGATTGAGTATTCCGCACATGCTTCTCGCGTGCTCGAGCTGTCCCCCGATGAAATGATAAGCGATATCGGAAAGCCTGTACTTGTCGTTGGGGCCGTGGAATGCGTTCTCTCCTGTTTTTATGTCACGCAAGCTCTGGTTCACGTGCATTCCAGAACCGTTTATTCCAAAAATCGGCTTCGGCATGAATGATGCGAAAAGGCCGTGTGCTTGGGCCGTGGTTTTCACTGCATTCTTGTACGAGAGCACGTTCTCTGCTGTCGTGAGCGCGTCGGAGTACTTAAAGTCAATTTCGTGCTGTCCTGGAGCCACTTCGTGGTGCGTCATCTCGACTTTCAGTCCCATAGGCTCAAGGTTCGTGACGATCTCGCGCCTTACGTCCGAAGCCAAATCGCGCGGCCCAAGGTCGAAATAGCCTGCCTCATCCTGCGGCCGTGGTGCCAGCTTCTCAACGCTCTCGGCCGAGAAGAGGAAGAACTCAAGCTCTGGCCCGACGAGGTACTCGAAGCCGAGATCGCGAGCCCGCTCTATCATTTTTTTGAGTATGAATCTGGGGTCTCCCTCGAAAGGCTTTCCGTCTGGGGTCTTCACGTCGCAGAAGAAGCGCGCCACCCGGTTTCCGGTAGAAATGATTGGAGCGAAAGTCGAAAGTTCGGGAAATAGTATCATGTCGCTCTCGTGTATCCTTGTGAATCCCTCAATGCTTGAGCCATCGAAGTAGAGTCCGGAGTCAATAACTTCCTCAAGCCGATCGACCGTCACCTCGCAGGACTTTGTTGCGCCGAAAATATCAACGAACTGGAGTGTCACGAACTTCACTCCGAGCCTTCTTGCCGAATCAATTACTTCCTTTTTTTCCATGATGACGTTTCCCACACGCGCGACCCCCATAAATAGCTATTCATTGAGGAAATTTGAAAAAATGTATCAAAAATATGAAAAGACATTAAAAGTATTGAACGTTTGTATAGCATTATGGATGATTTGGACTTCAAAATTATAAAATGCCTCAATGAGGACGGCAGGAAGAGCCTGCGTGAAGTTGCACGGGAGAGCGAAGTGTCAACCGGAACCGCCTACAACAGGATAAGGCGTCTTGAGGAAAGCGGAGTGATAAGAGGATACGCCCCGATAATCGACGCGCGGGCTGCTGGGTACGATTTGACTGCGGTAATCGGAGTCAGGATAGCTCACGGAAAACTACTGGAAGTCGAGCGCAAGGTCGCGAAGGACCTGCGAGTTTTCGCAGTGTATGACTTAACCGGCGAGTGGGACGCCCTGATTCTCGCGAGATTCCGGAACAGGGAGGAACTGAACGACTTCGTGAAAAGCACACTATCGCAGGAGCACGTAGAGAGAACAAACACCCAGCTGGTCCTGAATACAGTGAAAGAGGACTCCAGATTCAATCCCCCTAGTGTTTCTGAAAAACAACCCGCACCAGAACCAAAACCAAACCGGTAAACGAGTGAAAATCCGGCTGAACACGACGACAAATATTTATTCACGCCCGCCCAACAGCATTGTATACGTTTTTCACGGGTGTTTCTGCAAGGCCATGGTAACTAAGGATGTGGATGAAAAAAAATCAAAAAAAGCGCCGTCAACCGGAATGAACGCGAAGTTGATTGCAACCATAGCGCTCGGAGTGATTGCACTGGTTTTCGCGGTGCTGTACTTCGTGCCGTCAATCGCATCACCCTCCAAACCTAAAATCGAGTACGAGATGATAGCAAGGGAGCAGATAATAAGCGCAGCCTACAAGGTATACGGAAACGAGAAGCTTGGGCTGTGGCTTTCAAAGACCGTTGCGAAAAACACGGGAAACGTGCCTCTCTATAACGTCGTATTGCATTACCAAATAGATGGTTATCCGTCAAGCGAGTCCGAAAGCAATACCTATCCAGTACTTCTTCCCGGAAGCACGATAGTTGACCTTTACTACCCGATGATACCGCAGGACGTCACGAAACTCACCTCAACCACATCTTCTAAAATCAAGCTCAGCATAACGTACTCTGAAACGCCTGAAGGAACGCAGAAGGAAAAGAAGGACAGCAAATCCATAGACATACTCGGAGGCAACGACATAGTATACACGAGCATTCCCGCAGACGAAAGCACGGGAAGCTTTGCGGACGTGTTCGACAACTATCCGCTCGTCGCGGCGTGGATCACTCCAAACGACAAAGTAGTCACCCAATACGCCGACATGGGCAACAAGCTCGCAGGGGGAGCTGGAGCCAGTCTTTCGGATGAGGACGCGCTCAAAAGCCTTGCTGGAATGTGGCAGCTATCAATAATAAACAACATACAGTACAAGACTGAAGGAAGCGCCATAGGCGTTTCGGTTTTCTCCCAGCACCTCAAGTACCCGCGCGACGTCATACGCGACAAGATCGGAACCTGCATTGATACCGCGATATTCTTCGCGACCCTTGCAGAAACACAGGGCCTGAGGCCGTACATAATGCTCATGACGGGTCACGCGTTCCCAGTAATAGAACTCCCGATAAGCAAGAATCTAATTCCTATCGAGTCAACCCAATTGAACAATGATGCAACATTTGAAGAAGCATTGCAAAGCGGACTGGAATCGTGGAACGGCGCGATGAACGGGCCGCACATACTCATAGACATCAAGAGCCTGCAGGATGCGGGGATAAGTGGGCCTGACCTCGAAGACCTCCCGGCGGGCGTCCTCACAGACTGGGGAATAACGAGCGGGACAGTTGCAACCGGTGGCGGAGGGACAACGCAAGGAGGGGAATCACCGGTATACTCGCATTCATCCGCTCCGGCGTGGAGCGTTGGTTATCCTTCTGGATGGAGCACAACGCCTTCAAGCAACAAAGTGGACTTCGCTTCGTCGCAGTTTGGTGTAGCGAGCTTCGATGTGGTATGGTATTCGGGCTGGACCCGGTCCGTAATGCAGAATGCGGTTGAATCATCCATGAGCAATGTGGGTTCGGTCACAAAGAATTCAGAAGGGCATGGCACGGTTTCGGGAGTTTCCGCAACAACAACTGAATACACGATTGATGCCGGAGGGTTCACGTATCTTGCGAAGGCGCGTTACTTCGAATACCAGAATAACGGGTTCGCGCTATTGTGCGAATACCTTGAGGATAGCGCTTCGACCGAGCAGACGAACTGCAACAACATGCTGCAAACGTTTACTTTAGGATGAGGATGTATATTGGAGGTGAAAGGGAACAACATGACGATAATGATGAAGCTGAACAAAAAAATATTGGGAATAGTGATTTTCGCTGCGTTGTTCGCGGCGACACTGATTCTGGTGGCAATTGAGAGCCCGTCTCTCGCCGCGATACAGCCGCTTTCGGTGAACGAACTAACTGACAGGATAACCAGCACAGTGCTTGCGAACGGGGACATTGCCGTTTCCGAAACGCTGACTTTCTCGGCATCGGCTTTCCAGAGATTCAAGGAGGAATACCCGATACCAAGCCAGTTCAAGAGAGTGTTCAGCCCGAGAACCACCCCAATGCAGATGGACAACTTCACTATGAGCATTGACGAAGTGAACAATAAGCTAAGCGCGAATTACGTGCTCAAGGGCGCTGCGATAAACAAGGGAGAATCGTTGTGGGAAATAACTGCAGGAGCCGAGGGACAGAAAATAACTCTATCGGCCCAGAACGGCAACGTGCTTGTCTTCACCATAAGCGTCCAGAACGGAGATTTCAGGCAGGACACAACGACCACCATGACGTTCCCTGCTGGAGCAAAGAACATCGAGTTCGACAGCTCAAAGAACAAGATAACTTACGAACTGGGATACAACAGCGGAGGAAGCCTACTGTTCTTGGGGCTTGCGATAGTGTTCGCAGGACTCGCTGTCGGGAACTATTTCCTCATGAAATACTGATTAGGTAGGAATCAGGAACCGGAAATCAGGCTTTCTGTGGTTCCTCATTCTCGCCCCAGGAAATGAATATAGGTTTCCTGCTCAGGAGTTCCGATGTGTAAAGCGGCCTTTTAGGATAGCCCGCAGTCTTCGAATTGAATTCCGAAATCAGTTCACCAACCGAAACCATCCTCTGCTTCTGCGATTCACCACGCACTCTCAGGGCGAGTTTACCGCTTTCTACCTCTTTCTTTCCGACAACCGCGATGTAAGGAATCCACTCGAGCTCTGCGTCCCTTATCTTCTTGCCTAGCGTTTCGGACCTATCGTCGCACTCGCATCTTATGCCGGCGTTATTCAGCTTGCATGCGACATCCTTCGCGAACTCAAGCTGGGAATCGGTTATCGGAAGTACCCTCACCTGCACAGGAGAAAGCCACAAAGGAAGGCATCCCTCATCCTTGTTCGTCTTAAGAGCTTGCTCGAGAATGGCGTAAATCCATCTCTCAATCGAGCCCATGCTCGAGTGCACTATTATGCAAGGCCTCTTTCCGCCAGTCTCGTCAACGTAGCATATCCCGTATCTCTCTCCGTCAGACACGTCCAACTGCACTGTTGAAAGCTGGGCATTGCCTCCTATGGAGTCAACGAACTGGAATTCGTGCTTGATCACCCAGTAATGCTTCTTGGATGCTATGAGTTCGATCATCGCTGGACGGTCAGTGAGCTTCACGAGTTCTAGTATGAAGTCGCGTCCTCCTTCGTTTCGGTAGAAGTCCTCGACGACTCTGAATACTACCGCGAAGTCTATCCCGACGCTTTTCACGAGCTTCATGTAGTACTCGTATAGAAAGCCGTATTCGACTAGCGCCTCCCCGAGATTCTTGCAGAAGCAGTGTATGTCAGGCATGGTGAATGCGCGCAGGCGACGTAGCCCCGTGCATTCCCCGCTCTGCTCGTACCTGAATGACTGTGATATCTCGTAAATGCGTATTGGAGTCTGCTTGTATGAGATGATCGCGTTTTTCATCATCCTGAAAAGGCCGAAATCCCCTGCAAACCTCATGACTAAGGGGTTCTTCTCGTCCATCTCTATCCTGTACGCCCTCTCGCCGAATGACAGTCCTTGAGCCTGGATGTCCGGCTCGTTCCAGCGGTAAAGAAGCGGAGTCTCTATCTTGAACGCCTTAAGGTCCCGCATCGCGATGTCGAACGCCATATCCTCCAAGAGTTCCTTGACGAGAGCCCCCTTCGGATAGTAATTGAAGTGGCCGATGTCGCATGCTGGAGCGTAATCAACTAGCTCCAGTTTCCTCATGAGTCGGATGTGTGGCGGCTCTTTCCTCGCGTGCTCGCACTTCCCGGAAACCTCGTTTCCGATTATGACTGAGAGGCTTTCATCGCTTATATCAGTGGGCTGAAGCAGGTCTATCGACTCCTCCTGTCCTGTGGGATGGAGTATGAGGAATTTTGATTGCACTGCCTCACGTTTTTCCTTCGCGGCCTCGACTGCCGGGTCGTCCGGATTATCGTTGTTTAAAGCGGTGTGCTCATGACTCTTGATGTGCTTGCATCCTTCCATAATGAATTTCTAATCACGCACCGTAAGCTCGCCAGGACTTGATTAATAATGGTTTCCCCGTTTAGGAATTGGCGAATTCAAGATGCATTCCTCCGGGAAGAATCCAAATGCGTCCCGCTTTTTTATTATATATAAAGGAATGAAAAAAAATCTGCGAGAAAAAAGTTAAAAACAGGGATGTGATAGTGTAATGAAGTCGTGCTTGCATTTTCACCATGGTCGTTGCTGCTGCCGGAGATGTCATAACCCCGCTTCCTAGAATAGGAACGTCATCTGGCAGGCAGCTTGAGTACAAGATAGAAAACGTAGTGGTGACGGCCAGGCTTGCCTCATCGCTTAACCTTTCCGCCCTGAAGAAGAAACTGGATGGCGCAGTCTACGAACCGGAAACTTTTCCGGCACTCAGGCTTAAGCGGGAAAAAATATGCTTCCTGCTCTACTCTTCCGGAAAAATAGTGTGCACCGGGTCAAAGAGTCCGGATGATGCGAGGAAGAACATGGATATTCTCAAGGCTGCACTTGAGAAAAACAAGGTGAAATGCGATATGAAGTGCGACGTCACTGTGCAAAACATTGTGGCGTCCGCGAACCTCAATCGCAGCCTGCGACTGCACGACATCTCATTCCACCTTGACAACTGCGAGTACAATCCCGAATACTTTCCTGGGATGAAGATACAGAAGAACAACACCCGCATACTCGTCTTCAGGACTGGCAAGGCCATAATACCCGGCCTGCGGAACGTTAGCGAGGTTTCTGAAACCGTTTACTGGCTCGACCGCACTCTAAACGAAGTCGAGGAAAAAATACGCTCGACTATCGGCCCAAAGAGATATTGAAAGGCACGCCAGTTCTTCCGGCAGACCGTCCTATTGTTTTGAGCTTAGCCTGCCGCATCAGGCTGAATCGGTTCGGGAATAGCGCAGCTTGTGGCATAATAATTTAAAATAGGGCGGATGAAGCGGTAAAACGGCAGGGGTGGCTTAAGGGAATGGAAGCTTCTGAAAACGCAACCAAACCGCTCGAAAGGATAATCGAAGCGGAAGCCACGGCGAAAAAAATCATGGAAGACGCCGAGGAAAATGCCAAAAAAATAATCATAAACGCCCAGATACAGGCAAAAAAGAACATTGAAGCCGCTGATGCGGAGTATTCTGCCGAGCGCGGGAAGAAGAACGAACATGCTCTGAAGACTGCTGAAAAAAGCACTAATGCCATAGAAAAGAAATGCGTTGAGGAGTTGGAAGCGTTGAGAAATACTGCCGAGAAGAACGCCAAGGCGGCTCGTGATTTCATTGCGAACGGCGCATTATCCGAAGCGGGATGGAGGTGACTATGATTTCACGGCTACAGCATCATCAATAGGGCACCCTGAACGCATGAGGAAGCTCATGATAGTGGTGCTGAAGAAGGACGCGCCAGAGCTGGTGAAAGCACTTCACACTCTCGGAACAATGCAGTTCAAGGAGCCAACACTCCTCGAGACTGGGAAGATAAGAAGGAGCGCTTCAGAAGAGCAGGCGGAAAGGATGGCCCGGCTCCACATCAAGTTCAGGAATTACATTTCCATGCTCCCGAAACCGAAAGGGAGCGAGACGCGTCCGAGCAGGACTTTGAACAGGAACAAACTAACTGCAGAACAGCTCGTTAAGATCGCGGAAGAAGTGTCAGGGGAACTCGACCGCGAACTCGAAGCGAGCATGCTCAAGGACCTTCCTGCATCAGGCGAGAAAGGTGGGACGAAGACTGACACGCTCGAATCACACGAGAAGGAAATAATAAGCATGCTCGAGCTCGGCGAGGCCGAAAAGAAGGAATTCCACGAATTGTTCGAGAACGCGGCGGTAATGCTCAAGGACGCATCCTCTCCGGAGGCAAGGAAGCGGAACGAGGAGGCGCTGGAGCGGATTTCCAAAGTATGGTACGCTGATGTAGCTCAACTGGAGGACATGCTCCGCCTCGCGTACGATGAGGAAGGTGTATTCTCCAAATTCGGGGAGACTGAGAGCACGACCATAATAGAAGGATGGGTCCCCGACGGGGATTTCAAGAGGATATGCGACGAGATAAGGAAATACCGCGGCTTCCCGATCGAACTCCAGAAACAGGCAGACGAAAGGGCGCCGACGAAACTCAGGAACATCCGGGCCGCAAGGCCATTCGAGGAGCTAGTGCGGCTCATAGGCGTGCCGAAAGAGGGCGGGATAGACCCGACTCTTTTCCTCGCGATAACTTTCCCGTTGTTCTATGGAGTGATGCTAGGGGATGCCGGATACGGATTACTCATATTCCTTACTTGCGCTCTTGCACTGAAACTCAGATGGGTCAAGAAGAAGAGCGGGATGGGCGACCTCACGAGGATAATAATGATCTCATCTGCATTCGCGATCGTGTTCGGACTGCTGTTCGGAGAATTCTTTGGAGACTTGGGACAAACGCTTTTCGGGATGAAACCGTTGCTGTTCGAACGAACCCAGAACATACAATTCCTGCTCATCGTAGCGCTAGGCGTCGGCATCGCGCACATAAGCCTCGGCATAATACTGGGATTCGCCGAGGAACTTCACGAGAAGGGAATCTGGCATGCAGTATGCTCGAAACTCTCCTGGCTCGTGATTGAAGCGGGCGCGCTCGTCCTGGTGGCCCAGTACGCAGGACTATTCCTTCGCAGCGTCACAAAGATACCCGCAATCATCGCCATCGTTCTCGGAATCGTGCTTCTCATTACTGGAGAGGGCGCGATGGGCATCCTGGAGCTCATAAGCTTCGTCTCGAACGTCCTTTCATACACGAGGCTCGTGGCTGTAGGTCTTGCGAGCGCGTACCTGCCTATAGTCGTGAACCAGTTCGCCGGAATGGTCTGGGGACTGAAACTGGGATTCGTGCCGATAGGCATCCTCCTCGCACTACTCATAGGCATAATCGGCCACGGCACGAGCATAGCTCTCGGCATACTGGCATCGTTCATTCACTCTGCAAGGCTGCATTACGTCGAGTTTTTCGGAAAATTCTACGAAGGCGGCGGGGAAACGTACAAACCATTCGCGATATCCGGACGTGAGAGCACGCCCCACGCTGACGCGAGCAGCGATAAAAAAAATATTGAAGACATATAAAAAAAATTGATGAAAGAAAAAACAAGAAGGAGGATTGAAGGAAAACAGGAATGGATGGATTGATTGCAATCGGCGTTGGCATCGCAATAGGCGTGACCGGCATAGGCGCCGGCCTTGGCGAAGCGGCAATAGGCGCGGCAGGCATAGGAGCATTCACAGAGAAGGACGAGCTCTTCGGAAAGGCGCTGATAATGACTGTGATCCCTGAAACCATAGTGGTTTTGGGATTCGTCATCGCGATAATGCTGATGTTCGCCAAGTGAAAAGAGAAAGCCAAACAAGGCTGGAGTTGCGCGCGGCACTGACATGAGCTCTATAGACGTCATAGCTGACAGGATACTGGACGAGGCGGGAAAGAAAGCGCAGTCCAGACTCTCACGTGCGAAACTCGACGCGAAAAGGATAATCGACGAATCGAGAAAGAGCGCGGACTCGTTGAGGACTGAACAGGACAAAGCGCTTGACGAACGGATAGGCGAGCACTTGTTGCGCGAGGAATCCAAGTCCCGTGCTTCTGCGAGGATGCGGATACTAAATGCAAAGGAGGAAGAGCTTGATAAAGTTTTCAAAGCAGCTCGGCGCGACATCGCTGAATTTCTGCGGAAGGACGCTGGTTACAGGAAGAGACTGCAGCAGCTTGTGTCTGGATGGGACAACCAGTTAGGAAAGGAGATTACCATAACAGTCAACCCGGACGATTTTGAAACGGCAAGGAAGGCGGTGAAGTGCGCGTCAGTCCGCAAGAACGAACGGCTCATAGGGGGAGCGATCGGGGAAACTGATGAAATAATACTCGACGCGAGCGTGGAGCGCGCCATGTCCGTATTCTCTGATAAAAAGCGCAAGGAAACTGCCGCGGTGCTGTTCGGCGAGAACAGAAAGCAGGAAGGGAAGAACGTAAAGGTGGTGCTGAAGGACAGCAGATGACCTTAATAAACGAAACCAACTCGGCTCTCATCGCCATAGCGTCGCTCTCATTGGCTGGAGTTATAATCGCATTATTGGTTTCGAACGGCATGGGGCGGGTCTTCCGCAACGCGTACTCGAGCACCAGAGCCAAGGCGAAGAGATCCAAACTCCTGCAAAAGCACGATTACGAGAGGGCGCTTAAGACGCGAGGCATAAACGACCTCGCGGAATTCCTCGAGGAAAGAGGTTTCGGGAACGCCGAATCACTGTCACTTGCGCGCACGAAGGGAAACGCATTCGAGTTCACGGAGGCGGAGATGATAGACAAGATACTGAATGAGCACCTCATAAAGAGCCTTAAGGAGCTGGAAAACATACAGCCCGGCAGCGGGAGTAAGGCCATTGGATTGCTTTACAAAAAATGGGACGTGTGGAACCTCAAGACGCTGATAAGAGGGCTCAGGGTCGGTTTGGAGCGCGAAAGAATACGCGCTCTTCTCGTTGACGTCGGCTCGATGAAGGGGATGCTCGACCGGCTGGCGGAATGCAGGGACTTGAAGTCCTTGGCCGTTGCTCTCGAGGGGACTCAATACCACGACATAATCGAAGAACATTCTGATTCGCCTAAACTTCTGGAAAGCGCGATTGAACGTGGATATTATGAGAGGCTTATTGAAACCGAACTTGATGCGTCAGATCCGGACGAGGCGATGCTCATCAGGATGATGCGCATGCGGCTGGACTCGAAGAACATACTGCTGGCGTGCAGGCTCGTGCGGTTCAAGGGTGATTTGAGGGAGCATCCGTTCATACGCGGGGGGAGTGTCGATGGGCTTCTGCGGGACGCGCTTTCCGAGAAGAGCTTTGACGCCATAAGGCGCGCGCTTGCCGGGACGCGCTACGGCTCCATAGTTTCACGTGGATTGAACAATTTCGAGGCGACAGGCTCGTTGACTCAACTGGAACGCCTGCTCGAGAAGGAGTACGTGAAGGAATTCAGGAGCCTCAGCCGGAGCGACCCGCTCGGAATGGGCGTGAGCTTAAGCTACGTATGCTGCAAGGAAGCCGAGGTTGAGAACCTGCGCATAATCGCGAAATGCAAGGCGGCCGGCTTCGATGAGGACGCGATAAGGGAACTGTTGGTGATGCCTTCGTAAGCGCTATGGGGGATATAGTCGTTGTGGGTGATGCCGAGACGCTGACTGGATTCAGGCTAGGCGGAATCCCTGAAGGATATGACGAGAACGCGAAGGAGGAAGTGAAGAAACTGCTTGAGAATAAAGGCGGCAGGGTCAGCGTAGTCATAATAACAGAGGGAAAACTGAAGTCACTTCCCCAAAGATTGCGGGAAAGGGCGGAACACAGCGTTCAGCCTGTCTTCATAGAGGTACTCGACAAGGCGAGTCTCGGAAAAAAAGATGAGGAGGGCCTGACTCTCAAGATAAAGAAAACGCTCGGCATAGAACTTTTGCCTGATGGCATTTGATGATGTGAGAAATAGGAGGCGGAAACCACGGGAAATGAAGTCAATTATTGAAAATGATGGTGATGATGACAATAGGACTGCCGGCTCGCGCCCAGAGATACGTGGAGCGATAACCAAAGTCAGCGGTCCTGTCATAAGCGCAAAGGGCATGCGCGGCTCGCGATTGTACGACGTGGTGTACGCCGGTGATGCCGGGATACTCGGCGAGATAATATGCTTGGACCATGATTCTGCTGTAATACAGGTTTACGAGGAGAGCGATGGCATATGCCCTGGCGAGCCTGTCGTGAATACCGGACGTGCTCTTTCCGCGACTCTCGGACCGGGACTTCTCGGCAGCATAAATGACGGGACGCAGAGGAACCTCGGCGCCATATTCGAAAAAGCGGGAGACTTCATAAAGCGCGGCCTGAGGATTGACGCTCTTCCCGGAGGGCGGGAATGGGAATTCGTGCCTGCGCTAAAACCAGGATGCACTGTTTCATTCGGGGACGTGCTTGGAACCGTGAAGGAGACTAGCCTCATAACCCACAGCATAATGGTTCCAGAGGGAATCAATGGTAAGCTTGAGAGCATTTCACAAGGAAAGAAGAAGATAGCCGATCCTATCGCGGTTGTGGACGGGAAGGCTGTATTCATGACCCAGGAATGGCCTGTGCGCCGTCCGAGGCCTGTGCTCGGATTTCTTGGATCGAACGTACCGCTCGTGACTGGACAGAGAGTACTTGACACGTTCTTCCCTATCGCCAAAGGCGGAACCGCGACCATTCCAGGACCTTTCGGAAGCGGCAAGACAGTGACGCAGCATCAGATAGCGAAATGGGCCGATGCAGACGTCATAGTGTATGTCGGCTGCGGGGAAAGAGGCAACGAGATAGCAGACATACTCGAGGAATTCCCGACACTGAAGGATCCGAAAAGCGGGAAACCGCTAATGGAGCGCACAATCATCATAGCGAACACGTCGAACATGCCTGTCGCGGCAAGGGAGACCAGCATCTACACAGGGATAACGATTGCCGAATACTATAGGGACATGGGGCTTGACGTCGCACTCATGGCTGACTCGACAAGCAGGTGGGCTGAGGCGTTGCGAGAGATAAGCTCGCGGCTCGAGGAGATGCCTGGAGAGGAAGGATACCCTGCATACCTTTCCGAGAGGCTCTCAAAATTTTACGAGCGCGCTGGACGGTGCAGGCTGCATTCAGGAAAGAACGGAAAGGAGCGGCAGGGAAGCCTCACGATAATCGGTGCAGTGAGCCCACCCGGAGGAGACTTCTCCGAACCAGTGACTCAATCAACATTAAGGATAACCAAGGCATTCTGGGGCCTTGACTCGAGGCTCGCGAACCAGAGGCATTATCCTAGCATAAACTGGAACTTGAGCTACAGCCTCTACCTTGATGACCTGGAGGAATGGTACTCGAATAAAGTCTCTATGGAGTGGAGGGAGTTGCGTGACGAAGCCATGAAACTCCTTGAAGAGGAAGCAAGGCTTTCCGAGATAGTAAAACTCGTTGGTCCGGACGCGCTTCCTGAGCGGGAGAGGATAACGCTGGAAGTGGCCGGCATGCTTAGGGAGGACTTCCTACAGCAGAGCGCGTACGATCCTGTCGACACTTACACCTCGCTCAAGAAACAGAACCTGATGCTCAAAGCGATACTTGCATTCAGGGAGTACGCTACTGTGATGCTGGAGAACGGGAGAACAGTTGATGAGATGCGGAATGACCCCATACGCGAGAAAATATCCAGGTTCCCGACTCTTCCTGAAGAAAAACTTCAGGAGATAAACGACGTGATAAAGAAGATGTTCTATTTTGGTGAAGCTGGAAGCGGCGCAGTAAACGCTGATAATGTTGGTAGCGGAGGCGAAAAACCGAAATGAGTCCTGAAACTGTGGACAACGGAATAATAATGACTGCAAAAAGCTACAAGACCGTGACAAAGGTCGCTGGGCCGCTCATATTCCTGAAAGTGGATTCCCCAGTCGCTTACGGAGAGTTCGTGGAGATAACACTCCCGGACGGAGAATTGAGGAAGGGAAAAGTGCTGGAGACACATGAGGACCTGAATGTGATATTAGTCTTCGAGGGAACGAGCGGCATAGACACCAAGGAGACTGCAGTAAGGCATACAGGAGACGTCATAAGGCTTCCTGTCAGTACAGGTCTTCTCGGACGCGTGTTCAACGGGATCGGAGCCCCAAGGGACGGCGGTCCAAAAATAATACCTGATGATCATGTCGAAATAAATGGTGAGACCATCAACCCGTTCAGGCGCGTGAAGCCTAAGGAATTCATGCAGACCGGAATATCGGCAATAGACGGGATGATACCTCTCGTGCGTGGGCAGAAGCTTCCGATATTCAGCGGGTCGGGGCTCCCGCATAACGAGCTCGCTGTACAGCTTGCGCGGCAGGCCAAGGTGTTGGGTGGTAAAGGTCGGGATGATTTCGCGGTCGTGTTCGGCGCGATGGGCATCACAAATGATGATGCGGCGTTCTTCACCGAGAGCTTCGAGAAGAGCGGGGCTATAGAGCGTTCTGTTTTGTTCCTTAATCTCGCTGACGAGCCGGCCATAGAAAGGCTCACTACTCCTAAGATGGCGCTTACTGCTGCAGAATTTCTCGCATTCAAGTGCGGGATGCACGTACTCGTCATACTCACTGACATGACTAATTATTGCGAGACTCTAAGGCAGGTTGCAGCGGCGCGCGAGGAAGTTCCTGGACGGCGCGGCTATCCTGGATACATGTACACTGATCTCGCGACCATTTACGAGAGGGCCGGAGTCGTGGGGGAATTGAAAGGGAGCATAACGCTCATACCAATACTCACACTCCCAGGAGATGACATAACGCACCCGATTCCGGATCTCACAGGTTACGTGACTGAAGGACAAGTCACGATTTCCAGAGAATTGCACAACAGGGGCCTTTACCCGCCTATTGACGTATTGAAGTCATTGTCAAGACTCGGCTCTGGAGGGATAGGCTCCGGCAAGACGCGGGAGGACCACAAGGATCTGGTGAATCAGCTGTTCGCATTTTATGCCGAGGGAGTTGAGGTCAGGAATCTTTCGTCCATTGTTGGCGAAGAATCATTGGGCGATTATGAAAGGAAGCTTCTGGAGTTCGCCAAGCGCTTCGAGGACGAATTCCTCAGGCAGGGGCCTGGAGAGAACAGGAGCATTGATGCGACTTTGGGATTGTGCTGGAAGCTGCTCGGGCCGATGCCGGAATCCGAACTCAAACGCATACGTCCCGAGTTCCTGAAGAAATATTACGTTCCGGAACAAAAATCGCGGGCGGATTCAGGGGAATTATAGGACACATGCTTGGCGAGAAGTACAAGACCACAAGAAGCCAGCTTCTCGAGCTCAAGAAGCGCAGGGAGCTCATAAGGCGGGGACATGATGTACTCGAGAGGAAGCGTAAGGCATTGGTCGCCAGGTTCCTCGCCCTACTCAAGACGACCCGGGAATTGAGGCGCGAGGTGAACGCGGTCACGGTGAACGCTTATAGGAAGCTCGAAGTGGCTAATGCAGTTGACGGGAGCCTTGAGGTCGCGTCCGCATCGCTCGCGGTCAAGTCACGCTTGAGTGTGGAAGTATCGAGAAAGAGGCTTGCAGGAGTCGTTGTCCCGAACGTCAGGCATGGCGGCGGCATAACGCACGATTACGCTTTGATCGGAACTTCAGCGCGCGTTGACGAGGCGAGCATGGAATTCGCCCTGCTCGTGGAGCTCATACTGCAGCTAGCTGAGTGCGAGGTCGCGTTGAGGAAGATATTGGAGGAGCTCGGAAAAATCAAGAGGCGCGTGAACGCATTGGAGCACGTCAAGATTCCGGAGAACGAGGAAGCGCTGCGCTTTGTTGAGGCAGGGCTCGCGGAGATTGAGCGCGATAATTTCTTCAGGCTGAAGCTGGTCAAGAAGAAGATTATACAGGCCACCACTGGCGGGAAATAAAAAATAATAATGGACAGTGAACCTTATGAAGCTTGATCGTGAAGTCATGTTCTCGATTGCCAGGTCAGTGAGCATGCTCATGGCTGCCGCCGGCTTCGGGCTGATTGCTTATTTTTTTGTGGTCAAAAACCATTAAAAACAAGGTCCGGAATTAATGATTGCTTGACTGTAACCGAGCGCCACGACCAAAATATGAGTGGTTGCGCGACAGTCAAGCAACAATACTAATAGGTTATCATCGTGTTTGTGGGTGGAGGCGGATGATTCTTTAAGGCGTGGTGGTAGCGGCGGGAAAACAAAAACATGCAGGCTGTTCAAAGAAATTCTGGGGCGGATTCCTCGTGGCTATCGGCCTCCTATTCCTTTTCGGAAACTATAACCTACTCAGTCCAGCAGTGCTAAACAAGGCCTGGCCTGCATTGCTCGTCGCTTCCGGAGCTTATCTGGCATTCTGCGGAATAAAGGAAGGAATGGAGAATAAAACGGGAGAAAACAAAAGAACGAAGACCGAGGGAACGAAAAGAAGACGAAATAAAAGAACAAACAATATATAAACCTCTTTTTTCTCCTATATCGTTTGGAATGGCTATTGATTGTTGTTCGGAAGACGATATTCTGAAGCGTCTGGCTTCGAAAAGGCAGCGCGGACAGGTTGGCATCGAATACCTGATACTGTTCAGCTTCGTGCTCCTTACGCTCCTTCCAGTGATTGCCACACTCTATAATTATTCATCACACTCCCAGGAACGCCTCGCTGTTGAACAGGCAGAACAGACCGCAAAAAGGATAGCAGACGCAGCGAACACAGTCTACTCCCTAGGATACCCGAGCCAGATAATACGGCAAGTCTATGTCCCGTCAAAAATAGTGACTGCCACAGTATCCAAACGGGAAATCGTCTTCACAGTACAAGGATCTTCAGGGAACGTTGAAGTCGTGGAAAGCACGATGGTTGAAGTTTCCGGAACGCTTCCAACAGTCCAGGGAACCTACAGGATGAACGTCTCTACAACTGCAGAGGGAGACGTCATCATAGACTATGTAAGATGAGAGACACAATGGTTGGGCGCGCGAGCGATAATAAAACCGGACAATCCGCCGTGGAGATGATTCCGATATTCATAGTGATTGTGCTCCTTTTCTCCATTTATTACGTACTCGTGGCGCGGGAACAGGTGATTGCGTACAATGAACGCGGGAGACTACTGGCAGAGCAGTTGTGCAGTTCAGCGGCTGAAGAAATAAACATCGCCGCACTAGTTGGTGACGGCTATTCCCGCACTTTCTATATGCCGAGAAGGATGCAGGGCTACACCCTGTACAACCTGACATTGAGCAAGAACGGGCTTGACATGACATGGGAAGGGGGAGGCGACTGGCCGGGATGCGGCATACTCGCAACAGAAAACGCAACCGGAACAATCAACACTGATGCATATGGAGGCAGGAATTCCATAAGGAATGCGGGCGAGGTGATATACATCAATGCCGGACCATGAATGCGACCAATGCCGTGCATGGAAAAGGCGCGGACAGATATGGAGCCTCGACTTCGCAATGGGCATCGTCATCATGCTCATACTCCTTACCGTTATCGGGCCTTACTACAATTCGATGAAAAGCGGGTTGCGCGAGGAACAGAACACGATACTGCGCCAGGCCATACAGGCTTCAGAAATACTCATGAGCCCAGGCGTCCCTTACGACTGGAATGCGAGTAACGTGTACGTGGTCGGCCTTGCGGACAGGGACAATCCCGTGATGCTCGTTCCGGAAAAAATATCGTCATTCCTCAACATGACGCAAGCGGATTACGCTGGCATGAAAAGAATGCTAAGATGCGATGCAGTATACGAATTTCATGTTGAAGGAGTGTATGACAACGGAACGCTGGCTCAAGTCGGAAGCCAAAATTTCTCTGCAGGCGTTGCCCCTTCCAGTACTGCGGGAAACATCATAGGCATCACCAGGTACGCGCGGATAAACAGCAACATAATCCAATTGAAGCTCCTGTTGTGGGAGGCGGTGGGAAACTCGTAACGCTAAGGAAACAGAAACATAAAGGGTACATATTCACGCTTGATGCATTTTTTGCAACAGTGATAACGCTCGGCATGATAGGCGCACTCCTTCTTTTCTCGTTCGGATCCAAATTCGAGTTCAGGGCGACACAGAATGTCGCGAAAGACCTAATGAACGTCCTGGACCGCACAGGCATGACGGAAGTTCTCGGGAATCCTGAGCGTTTCCCGTTGGCGCACCAAATGTACGAGAATGGCAGCATTAAGGAGGAAGACTTGAACGACAGCGTGCTCGAGATGATAGGCGCGTTCTGGGCGCGCGGAAACCACACCCTTGCAGGAATGCTCGCCACGGAAGTCCTGAACGTTACCATTCCGCGTCAATTCGGTTTCGACGTAGTGTTCAACGGGGAATCGATATACGGCTCCAACGTGAGCGCCCTTCCGCGCGACATCCCCAGAACCACCAACATGCTCGTAAGTGACAAGCGGCTCATATCAGGCATTGAGGCGGCGCGTCCGGTCAAAGGCTATGCCGCAAGGGCCTGGCTTGAAACCCCGAGAAGGAGGACTGACAAGATAATAACGTTCCCGCCTGCAGGATCCGGCTATTCGCACTACATCTGGAGGGAGAACCTGACTTACGTCGACTTGGAAGCCACGGCAATCCATGTTTCATCCGGCCTCGTTGACGGCGACCGCGCATTAGTCAATGCCACAATAACAAACATTGAGACGGGCAACTGCACTACGCCATTCGTTGTACAGCTCTTCCTGGACGACGTGGAAAAACAGGCATTCAACGTGAGCTACCTTGAGGGGAAACACTCGCTTACATTCCAGACGTCTTTCATAGTGACTTCCGGAAACCACACTGCATCAATCATCGTTGACTCAACTGATGCAGTTGATGAATTGAGCGAGGGATTGGACAACGAGGCGCGCGTGGATTTCTATGTCTCGCCAAGGAATGAAACGCCATCGTGGCCGATGTATCATCACGACAGAAGCCACAGCGGGAATTACAATCGCACAGCGTACTCCCTGGCGAGCTTCAGGCAGACTCTCAACAACTTCAGCCTGTTGTGGGGTTATCAAACTGGAGGAAATATAGACTGGAGCCCGGCGATAGCGGACCTCGACAACGATTCGTACCTTGAAGTGATCATAGGAAGCGGTGACGGAAACCTTTACGCCATACACCACAATGGGACTCTTTACTGGTCGTACAATCTCAGCTCAACTACAGTCAGGAATTCTGCTGCAATCGCTGACGTGAATTTTGACGGAAAACCTGAAGTCATTACTGAAAGCAATAACAACCAGATAACCGCCATATACGGCAACGGCAGCCTCATGTGGACTGGCGCACACGATACCGGACAATGTTCTCCTGCAATCGGAGACGTGCTTCCTGGGAACAATCGCCTTGAAATCGTGGGATGCAAGGGTGTTTTCGACGGATTAACGGGAGCCAGCCTTTGTGGTTTTACGGGACGAGATGATGCAGCACCCACCGTATACGACGTTGATGGAGACGGGACTCAGGAAATGATTGTAAGAAGAACGAGCGGAAGTCTCATGATACTCAACGCAACAGCCAGCGGCTCGTGCAACATCGAAAGGGAAACGGCAGCCGGACTTGAGGGCTATTCACTGGTCGCGGGGGATGTGAATGACGATGGTTGGATTGAAATAGTCGCGCCGACATCCGTTGGCGGCGCCGACAGAATAGTGGCGTTCAATTCATCAAACCTTGCAGAAGTATGGCATTTCGACATACCCAACACCACACCGTCATCTCCTATGACTATTTCCCCGACCATAGTCGACCTGGATGGCGATAACAGGACTGACTTTTTGGCAGCAGACATAAATGGGTACGTCTTCGCGCTTTACGGAAACAACGGCTCTACGAAGTGGACCCGCAAGCTCAACGAGGAAATACAGAGCGGTCCGGCCGTAGGGGACGTGAACGGGGATGGAGTCCTTGAAATAATCTGCGGAAGCCAGAACACTGGCGGCACCAAAGGGAACGTATCGGTCCTGGACGCAACATCCGGGAACGTGATATCCACTTTCAAAACAGAAGGATCAAACGCGATAAAGAGCGAACCGACAATAGGCGACATCGACGGAAACGGACAGCTCGATATGCTTTTTGGAGCGGGCAACGGGAAGCTCTACGCGACTTATCTGCTCCTTCAGGCGCGCAATAATTGGTGGAATTGCTCATGGAAGTGGAGGCAGCCCATAACGCTCACTGCCACGAATGGGACGATAAGGGACAATGAGCGCGTGAACGTGAACCTAAGCTTTGATTTCGGCCAGGAAGGCGTGTGCTCAAAACGGATTCGCCTAGTGGACGAGAACCTGGTCGAGACGCCTTATAATTATGTCAGCGCGTCCTCTGGCGACAAGTACGTTGACGACAGTGTTCCGGCTGGAGCGACAGTGCAGCCTGCGCCAGGATGGGATTGGGTGAACTCCCCGGTGCATTCTGGAACGCTTTCGCACCGCCAGACGTGTAAGAAGAATGAGGGATGGCACGGGTTCCAGAACGCGAACACGGACATAACGCTCAATACTTCAAAAAGCATCGTGACATCCTGGGTTTACATTGACGGATCAAAAATACCTGACGAGATAATGCTCGAATTCTGTAAGGGAAGCGACTGCGAACACAGGGCGTTTTGGGGAAGCAATTCACTGAGTTATGGGACGCTCGGAACCGGCTCGAGAAGGAACATGGGAGCGCTTCCTGCATCTGACACGTGGGTGCAATTGAACGTTACTGCGGGAAACGTCAGCCTCAATGGCTCGTACTTTGACGGCATGAAATTCAGGATTTACAAGGGCAGCGGGAACGGACTCGTCTATTTCGACGAGGTCATAGTCCCGCAACAGGCATGCACTTCCACGAACATAAGCTTCAACGCGAACGTGTTCGCGAACTCGTCAAAGACTTACTACGTCTATTACGGGAACGATGCTGCCTCGGAAAAGGAATACACAATCGGAAGCGGGAGCAGTTACTCCCCGCCGCTTTCAAAGAACATCGGGAACGACGAGGGGATTTATTCCACGCTACGGCTCAACAAGTACGGCTTCTACGATAACGACACGATAGCGGTTTCAGGAAGGGTGGATGAGTGCGCGGACTTCCCTGTCGACATAAAGATAACGGACCAGAACGACACAACTGTTTACGATGAATCGACGAACACCAACAAGTATGGACGGTACCGGCTCGAAGACAACTTCACTTTCGGCGCGGAATCCGGCATCTATTACCTGGGGATCAATTCCAGCAGCGCCCAGAACGGCACTTACTTCTTCTCGCACCATGGATGGGATGAGTGCGAACTAACGCTAAGGGTGCCTGTCAGAGTTGAGGATGACACCAACACAAACCGCACCAACGTCATGGCTTTCAGCGATGTGACCATTCCTGCAAACGAGAGCTCATCATACATACGGGTTTACGTGAACGGGACCGAGAGGCCGACTACCGTGGAGTACTGCGTAAACTCGAGCACCCAGTCAGGAATGCAGGACTGCAAGGTCACTTTCTTCCTTGACGAGCTTCGCGCAGGAGCAAAGCTCGTTGGATACGTGTATTATCATCCTGGAAACGCCCAGTGCACTGACGTGCGGCTGCCCCTTGAGTGGCCGGACTTGCCTTCGTCATTCATGTTCCATAACTCAGGATGGATACTCGTGATTTCATACTTCAATGGCACGCGCATGAACATAACTTACCTTAATGGGACGCTCATACTGAATGGCTCACAGAACATGAGTGCTGGAAGCTACAAGTTTTGGAACGAAACCACTGAACTCAAAAAATATCACGGCAACCTGCGCCTTAACTCAAACAAGCCAGTGACGATGGTGCTCGGCAACGGGATCGGCATGGTAGGCACGGAAGACGACGACTCTTATTATGTGATAGACTGGAAGGGACTGGGCGCTTTCAAGGACGCCCTGGCATGGGTTCCCGGCAGGCCGTCAGGAACGCTCAATGGCACCCTTTACATTTATGGATATTACAACAACACGAACGTTAACCTGTCGTTCGCGAACGGAACACTGGTTTACAGCGGCACGATCGGGGAGGGGGGAACGATAAGTTACGACAACAGCCTGCATCGGGGCGTTTATCGCATCAAGTCAACCAATCCAGTGACCGCTCACGCCGGATTCTGGGGGAATGCCTTGCCGTACGACAACGACCTGGAGTACGCGACAGGAAAGCACGGCTACAGCGGGGACACCGAATTCTACCTTAAGGTGCCGTCAGTTGCGGAAATAGCGGCATTCGATGATACTCTTGTGAATGTCAGCTGGAAAAACGGCACCAAGTGGCAGGTAGTTTCAGGATGGACCAACAAGGCGCTCGCGGCAAACTCGCACGACAAGATAGTCTTCCCGATCGTTAACGGCGGGAGCGCTAGCTGCAGCACTGTCGGCTCGTGCATAAAGGTGCTAATTCACGTGACTTCGACAACGCCGATAGGCGTTCTCTCAAGAGGCAACACCAACGAGGCCGACGAGGCAGGGGACTCAAGCCTCTCATCGTACTATCTTGCCGCGAAAGGCGGCTGGAGTTACGGGACCACGCTCATGGGCAGGACTACCGATAACGAATTCGGGAGGAAAAGCGAATTAATAATCTTCGGATACTACAACGGCACCACAGTCATACTCAACGCCACAGGGCTCCATCCCACCACCGAATACATAAGCATTGATGCTGGCGAGTACTGGAACAACGGCGAGGAAGGAGTTGACCTCACGCGTGATTATGTAATCATAAGCTCTGACAAAGCGGTCTCGGTGGAAGTGGTCGGGAACCAGACGATTTACCCGTCCGACCTGGAATGCATCACCAGCGTTCCACTAGGCCAAAACAAGATTACCGCATGGGCGTATCCTTTCGTCTCGAAGATAACCGAGGGACGCCTGCCTGACGAGAAGACAGGAACATTCCGGGTGAGCAAGACATTCACCATCCCTGCTGATGCGGAAAACGTGACCGCGCGGATCCAGCTGTCAATAAACGAGAATGGAGGAAACGTCACAGGGATACTGAACAATCAGACAGTCTTTACGCGGAACTTTACTGAAACAGGCCTTGGCGGTGGCGCTTACATAGTCTCGAACATTTCAATCGATCCGGCGCTCATTGTCGCTGGCGATAACAATACGAACACGTTTGAGCTTGTGTTCGATAGGCCGGACAGTTACTTCGCGAAAACCAATCCCGGGACAATCCTGACTGTGGGGTTCACGAGCAACGAAACGCTCGTCCCGACCAGCTTGTACCGCAACGAAACAGTGCTCTTCTCAAACATAACTGGACATCCAGTGGCTTGGGCTGCCGAAGGATTCTATGTGCCGCCCGCATCCAACCTGAGCCGAGCCATGCTTCACGTTGAGTGGAAAGGCGTTGAAAGCTACATCCTGGTCGTCATGAACGGCCAAACGCTTTACACAAACACGAGCGTGAACTCCACGATTGTTCCTGCAGAAGGAAGCCTTGACGTGAACATAAGTAACTTGACGCAGGTTGGAATGACGAACGTAGTCTCGATATATCTTGACATCAACGGCTCATCCATCGGGTGCGGCGGTGATGCACCGCTCCAATACAGGTTCTACAGGGCGACACTCATACCGTCATCGGCACAGGAGCCGAGAGGTGAAGCGATGATAAAGAATTCTTACATAAGCCTGGAATACAATGCGACACCAGTGTGGGAATACAACAGGATAGATGTGACGTTGAACAAGGAATTCGGGGGACAGACCGAGAACAACAAGACGACACAGTTCGCATTCGCAACTGAACCCCAGCACATAACGCCAGTGGATACAACAGTTCATCTCGTGGAGCAGGGAAGCTGGAAGATAGCTGGCTCAGCAAGGCCTGAAAGCACTGTAAGACCGTCCTGGAACCTGACGGATTCGTCATTCGTTCCGAACAGCACCACGTATTACAAGTCATTGCATGCGCGTGCCGTCCCTGAAGCGCTCTCAGTACCAATAGAAATGCTCACCAAATACGAGAACAACTATCTGGACTTCGTGGACTTCAAGGAAGGCAAGGGGCTCTACTGCGGGAACAGCATATCCAACACGAGCATACTGTCATATACCGTGCTTGTCGATTCGATAGTGAATTATGGAGTGACTTTTGACACGATAAACGCTGCCAGAGATGATGCGACTTACCGGCTCAACCAAAGCCTTTACGGGATTTTCGGCTACGACATCATATCTGAAAACGCAGACAGGCTTCATCAGGATTCAATAACCATGAGCGACGTCCCGTACATGTGGGGCCCGGCTGTTGTGGAGTTGAGAGTATGGGTATAAGAAGAGAACGCGCTTTCACCATCAAATGTAGTAAGAGCCGGCGCGGCTTCATATTCACGCTGCTCGTCTTTTTGCTTTTCGCGACGCTATTCACGTCCCTAAGCGCATGGAACAACCTAAGGCTTCTTGAAACCGAGAAGATGGTAGTGCGTTCACGTGCCGAGAGCATGCGAGAGTACATCACAGCAGTGCAGGATGATTTAGACAAGATGACGTACATAAGCGGTTACAGGGCGCTCCTGTTCGCGAACGACTACGTCATATTCTCAGGAAACGCGACTGACGATGCGGGCCTTAGAACACAGGAACTTATGGAAAACGCAACTCTTTACGGCGAGGACTACTCCGACCGGATGCAGAATGCGACAATAAGCTACTGGCTGAATGTCATACGGGACATCGGGCAGAAGCAGGGATTCAACGCTACGATATCCGTTTACAACTTCACCATAGAACAGAACACTCCATGGACTGTCAAGATTTCATACAATGCGAGCGTCTCGGTTTCTGACCTAAACGAAAAAATGGAGATGAACTGGCGCAAGAACACAAGCGCAAGCGCCATCATAGACATACGGGGATGGGAGGATGCGACTTTCCCCCTCAACAGTTACGGACAACTCAAAAGACAGATTGAGGAAACGCCTTTCGATGGAAACTACACTTTCGAGTACTACGTAGGCAGGCAGGAGGACTTAAGGGGATGGGGCAATTGGTCACAGGGCACGACCATCGTATGCGACTGCGGCGTTGACGAATGCCCTTCCTGTTATACGGATCAGAACGAGAAGGAATCCTACATCCTCGTCACGACGGACAGCGAGGCAAACTTGATAGACAACTATGTGGACATAAACATGTACGCTGGGTTGATAAGCAAAAATACTTGCATCAACACGCCTTGCGAACTCGGAGGGCTTAGCATAACCATACCTCAAATAGTGAATGCGAAGAACGCCACAAACATCAAGAATGAAAGACAAGTGGCATTCTATCCTGGAAGCGCACAGAACCGAAGCGTGTGGGACGTGGATAACCTGTTCAATCACACGAAGGAAGGATACTACCGTGCCTGCCCGGTGTGTCCAAACTTCCTTGATCGCATGGAGGGAAACTTAAGTCGGGAGAATCCTAATGGAATAGAATCAATAGTGGATTTCGACGAGATAGCAGGTGCCGACCTGATTGACGTCTGGGAAGCAAACCACAGGATCGACCGCTCGTACGTTGACTGGATACACTTCGGCAGCGCCACTTACCCTGCGAAGTGGGCCGTGCATGGCGTGTCGGCGCAGTCCGTGAATGCTAGTCCGTACCTGACTGGGGAGTACGTTTTCTGGATTGATGACAACAAGACAATTGAAGGTGGACGCACTCACACACAGATTTACAACCTGACCTCACTCGAGTACTACCCGCCACGTTGAATGAAGAAAATGGGAAAAAAACGGAAGACCGTGATTACTGTACGTTCCCGGGCCGCGTCCTGAAGCGCAGCATTGCGTGAAATGCGGGAAGGATTCTTGACGAAAGCCGGGAATCGTACGATGACACCCGTGAAATGACGTCAGAAGCCTGAATCCGCTCTTTGAGTCCTTTCTCAATGAAAGCCCGGGATGCGCGATAAAAACCGAATGACACGAGGAGCCACGCAATCACTATTTTGTAGAACCTCGCTTCCTTTCGTTCCTTCACCACAGAAATGAATGCCTTTGCGTGCGCGAACTCCTCCCTGCACGAATCATAATTCCGCCTGTAGTTCGGGAATGCCGAAAAAAGCAGAAATAGCGCGAAGGTGAACGCAATGACTGCCGCCGAAGCCACTGCGAACGCGGCCAACCAGCCTACTGCCTTCTCGCGCATTATCGCGGCGATTATTCCGCCTGACACTATCGAAACTCCAGTTGCCGGACACTTGCCGCAATCCGCAGGGCAGAGCGTACAGTCCTCAAATCCGCCACTACAATTCCCGTCACCGCACTGTACAGTGAATCCAACGCTGCATTTCCCGCAGTCCGAAGGGCAATTCCCGCACGATTCACCAGTACTGCATATGCCGTCGCCGCAAACTGGAATGGATTGTGGTGGTGCTGACTCGTTGCCTGCCTGCGGTGTCGCTCCCTGCAAGAACTTCAGGGGGATTATCCCCGGGCTCAAGAACTCCGCCATGGATAAGCTCTCGCTTGAGTTAGAGTCAGCCTGAAGCGTGTATGAAATATGTATGGTCTCGTTCGGTTGGATCTCTACGAACACCCATGCAAGCTTGTTCTCGTCCTGGAAGAAATAGGAAAACTGCGGCGATGCGTTCACTATGCCTAACGTGAGGAGCTTCACGCCAGCTGGAATTCCATCAACAATCACCACGTCACGCAGGGTGTCGACTCCGACATTCGTGACATTCAATCTCACTGTTGCATTGAATGCGGAAAACAGCACGACCTCGCGCACGACAGTTAATGACTGGCTTGATGCGTTAATGCCGTCGCGCGTTCCGGAAACATCCGGCATCATGCCCGGGCTGAACAGGATGCCTGTGTTTTCCGCCCCATCAACACCTTCAAAAAGATCAATGGCTAAGACCGTGCTCTCGAGGATCGTGGTTGCATTGTAGTGCATCCGCCTGTGCGCCAACGAACCCCCCATGCCTCCACCGCCTCCGCTTTCCTGCGCCCGCGGCCTGTAAACGGTGACGGACACCGAGCTTCCTACTGAAATGTTATTGACGCTCGAGTTGGCCTGTATCCTGAAAGTGCCGAATGTTGGTGGCGTCCAGTTGCCTACGTCAAAAGTTCCGTCAGACACGGATGAATTCACGTACAACTCGAGCAGGGTCGAGTTTCCCTCAATGAATGAAACGTTAACGGACGCATTCGGTATCGGGGACGTGGTGATATTGTAATAAAAGACGGCTCCCAAAACTCTGGTTACGTTTCCCAAATTAATGTACGTCGGGTCCGCCGAGATGCTCACCATGGGAACTGCCAGGAAAAACCAGTCTCCTGCCGATGCCACGAAGTCAATCTGCGAGACGTTCGCATCTGCCATCACAGTCCAGTTCCCGCCTGCAGTATTATTCCCGAGATAAAGCGCGCTCGCGAATATTCCCGACTCATTAACGGAAACGTTGTCGTCTGAAAAGAATGTCGAGTCCGGCAAGTAATAGGATACGCGCACAGGGGCTGAACTGTTTATCGGCGTGCCGTTATGGTATTTTAGCGCACCGGAAACGTTGACCTGCGGCGTCAGTCCCGCGGTTGGGAACGAGTTAAGAACCGAGAACGTGATTTCCGGGAATGAAGTCACGTTGAATGCCGTGGCGTTTCTTGAAGTCCATCCCGAATTCGATATCGAGACGTTAACCACGACTTCCCCCTCGAAATCGTCCGGGAACTTGTTTGAGTGGCTGAAAAAGCCAGATGCGTTGCTTATGACTGACGCGGTTGAAATAAGGGAAAGGTTCGGATAATAATATGAAACGTTAATCACTCCAGATGCTATCGGGGCGCCGTCCGAGAAGAATGCATGTCCATAAATGGATGAATTCCCGTTTGCGCGGAATGAGGGGCTTGCTGAAGTGACGTTGATCAGAGGCACCCGCACGAGGAACCAAGAGTCAACCGGTGTCGCGAACGCATCAAGCGCGAAATCGTATGCCGATGCATTGAATGAGTAGTTCCCGGCGATTGGAGGGACCATGCCTCCACTGATGTCAAATATTCCTGAAACGTTCGTGGTCGCATTATCGCAGAAAATGCATGTCGCATTGGGATATGCAAGGCAGACCGTGACGTTGGTGTCTGTTATCGCACTGCCGTTGTGATAGTGGAGGCTTCCGTTGAAAACCAAATCATCTCCCGTGCTGAAGGACCTTCCGGAAGGCGGGAATGTCACGTTTATTTCTGGAAAAGAAGTTATGACGAAAGCCGTCGTGTTGGACGAGGACATCCCTGAATAGGATACCGAGACGTTCGCCAGTACTTCTCCCTCGAAGTCGTCGGAAAACTTGTGCGAGTGATTGAAAAAGCCGGATGCGTTGCTTGAAGCGGCTTCCGAAAGAATGAGCGACAGGTTTTGATAGTAGAGATATGAAACGTTGAGGGATCCCTCCAAAGGCGTTCCGTTGGAGAGATAAATCCAACCGCTTATCGATGCGTTCTGGGTCGCAAGGAAGAACGGCCGGGATGCACTCGCGTTCACACGCGGCACGGGAAGCACGAATATGGTTGTTGAATTGAGCGCTCTCCCGCCATAAATGCACGATGCCGAAACGTTAAGCGAGTAATTCCTCGCAAAAGTTCCTGAAGGAATGACGAGCGACACGTTATAGAATGACGATGCGAGGCTTCCTGCGGAAACGTTTGCTGAAGTTGAATTGATGAAAGCGTCCTCGAGCGTCATTGAAACATTGACCGTGCAGTTGCTGTCTATGGGCGATGACTGGTTTCGGAGAACGTTTCCCCAAACTAGCATCCTCTCGCCGGCATAGTGCGAACTGTTGTCAAGTGAGAGGTTCGCACGGAAGAACGCCTCGAAAGACGTATCTTGATTTCCCGTCGTGTCAATAGATGCTGGAGTCGTGACCACGTCCTCTGATGATATTTCCGTGACTTTGTAGCGCCCGCCAAGCTGTATGAACCCCCTCGAGAAATTAACGCTCCACAACCCGTAAGTGCCGTTTCCTGAAACAAGCGCGAGTGAGTGGTTCGAAACATTCCCATCTGGATGGAGAAGCCGCAAGCGCACACTTCTTACCCTCACGTCATCGCTTACGTTCACGAAAAAGCCGACACCATCATTGTCGTCAACGAAGAAGGAATGCGGAGATGCAAAAGAATCGTTCAGGATTTGAGGCGGCTGGGTGTCGTTGACGCAGGTCACGTTGAACTGCTGTGAATAGCTGTCAGTTTCGCCATGATAAGTGCCGTTCCACTCTATCGTGAATGAATAGTTGCCCGTGGAGTTTATCCGGGGAATCCACTCGATGGTTTCGGTTTCGTATCGTGATAGGTCGCCTACGTTCACGAGTTCGGGGCTTCCTCCTGCATCAAGAGTCGAATTCTCAGGAATTACCAACTGCGCTGAGACTCCCCCCGTATCCGCGTTCGCGAACGCGGCTGAAGTGATGTTGAACGACTCGTTGAGCCGGACGTAATCCGAGCTCGTCCGGTTTGTTGAAATAAATGGAAGCACGACGAGTTCTGACGGATTCCCGCTGAGATTGTATTCGATGCTCGTTATGTTGGCGCTCAAGTTGAATGCTCCGACTACTTCAGCCGAAACGTTCCATACAGAAACGTTGCTTGAGCGGTTAAGGAGCGTTCCGACATACACAACTGGGCTTTCCCCTCCCGCGATTACGACTTCGGGCGGAAGCACTAAGCCTATTGAAAGGTCTGAAAGGTCGGCAGTGTTCGATGAGACATTCACCGAGACGTTCAGGGTGTCGGTGCGAACGACAGTCGAAGGCAAAGGAGTCGTGACGATGTCTGGCTCGAGAGTGTAATTAGCCGAAATGTTAGAGATTATGATTATGCCGTCGGTTGCTGATGAAACTCGTAGTGAAACATTGCACCACGCCTGGGCCTGGGGACACTGCGAGAGCGAAACGTTTATTGCTGTCGTGTTGATTTCTCCTGTTGTAAGCCAGCGGCTTCCATTCAGGACGTCACTGCTATTATAGTCGATGAATCCGTCGGAACCAGTGTCAACGCTTACTGCGGTCGGATAATTGTAGTACTGGCTCTGGTGGAGGAAAGTGCCTGTGGAAAGATTGAGACGGGAGACTCCTCCATCCGTGCCTATGAGGAGCGTTGAGTTCTCGAAAACGAACAATGCGTTCACGCTGTCGTGAGAAAGGCCGTTCGACGTGTTGAAGTAATTGCGCACGAGGCCTGTCGTTCGGTCGTACTCGGTTATTCCGCCGCCGGCTGTTCCGAAAAAGTATGATGCATGTCCTGCCGCCATCGCTGGCACTTTGTTTTCCGAAAGTCCTGTGGTGCTGTTGAATAACGCAATGACTCTCCCTTGTGAGAAATTATAGGCTGCAACTCCGGCTGACGTGCCTATAAGTAGGAGCTCTCCGTCCCTCATTAGCGTCCACACGATGTTGCTTGGAATGCCTGATGAAGTGTTTATTGATGGAAGCGTTGCATTGGATGACTGATTGAAGCGGCGCACGCCCGATGTCGTTGCGAAAAGAAACAGATCATCCCACACTAAGACGTCCCGCACCAGGCCACTGAAGAGGTTCGGGGTCACGACTGAGAAATTGTTGGCGTAAACACGCGCTGCTCCCGCACTGGTTCCAAGAACGAAAAGCGAATCCCGGTACGCTCTTGCCGCGAACACGTTGTTGTTTGGAAGGCCGTTTGATGAATTGAGATTCGCCAAGTATTGCCTGCTCGCGAGATTATACACTGAAAAACCCGCGTCAGTTCCTATAAGGAGTATTGAATCGTTGAGCGCCGCAGAAACGCCATTGACGTTATCGCTTCCAAGACCGCCGCTCGTGTTGAGCGAGTCGTTGAACCTCGCGTTTTGGAGCCCGAAAACCGAAACGCCCCCCTGATAAAAGTCATCCGCCCGCGTCCCGAAAAACCAGGAATCATTGCCTGCCGCGGCAAGTGAACGTATCGCGTTGCTTGAAGGCCCATTCTGGGTCACTATGGACAGGCCTGCCGTGCTTGACGTGGTGTTGTATCTCGAGAGCCCCCCTTTCTCCGTGCCGGTGAAAATAGTTTCGCCATCAGTCCCAAGAGATCTCACGTGGTCGCTTGAAAGCGTTCCGGCCGACTCCGTTAAATTCTTGTAAAACAATCCTGAAGTTGAGTTGTAGAAGTAAACTCCCAACTCCTGTACCCCTATTATGTACGAATCGTTGCTTTGGAAAAGCAGTGCGGTTATGAAATTGCCCGGAAGACCTGATGATGTGTTGATTTGCGGCAGGAAGCAGGAAACGTTTACGGTTGAGTAACAGAACGGCACGGACTGATTGAAGCGTACAATGCCGTTCTCCTGCGTGCCGAGCAGCAGGATTTCGCTGTCGTTTCGCGCCCGAACTACGTTCACGGAATTGCTGGTCATGAGTGGCGGTGTGTAAGTGATGTCCGCAAGAAAGCTTCCGCTCGTGACATTGAACCGGGAGACCCCGCTTGAGGATGTACCAATTATCAGGACATCATGCCATAAGCTGAGCGACTTCACGTCATCCCCGACAAGACCGTTGGATGAGTTAAGCGGCGTGAGGAATGATGAAGAAACCGCGTCATATCGCAGCACTCCTGCAGTGCTCGTGCCGATGTATACCACGTCACCGAACGCAATGAGTGCCTGCACGTTCAGGCCTGGCGCGAGAATCTCCCCAGTGAACCTGCCTGCGCTTAAGTCGTAAACCGAAATGCCTTTCAATGTGCCGACATAAATTGATGACTCCTGGCGGGTTAGGGCGTTCACGACGTTATGGGACAATCCTTCAGTTGTCGTGAATACCGCCTTTGATTTCAGCACCTGATTGTACCTGACAAGGCCTCCTGTCGTGCCGTACCAGACGTAGCCGTCCTGAGACAGTATGTCCCCTTCCGAAGGCACGTAATCTATGCTTGAGAAGAAAATATCCTCGGCGATGGCCATCCCGGTCATGGAGAGCCCGATATCAGTAACGTTCGCCTTCCTTGGAAGCGTGAAGTACACCGTTTTGTTATCCGGCTCGTTGAATGTGAGATTAACCGAAGTTGAACCGTCCCAGAACGTGGAAACCGTATCGTGAACAGCAAGCGAGGGGACTACAAGGCTTGAGATTACCACTAACAAGGCAATCGAGACTAAGCCGGCGTATTTCACAGAAAACGACATGGAGTCAACCCCTTTCAATCCGTTTTTTCGTTTATAAAAGTTTATAAGTCAGGAAAGCCTTTGCCTTGATTGGCTGTCCGGCGGGCAGGCGAAAGGAGAAGTTGTATGGCTGGCGCTAACAAGGCTAATGAGGGTGGTGGCAGTCCTCCCCCTCTTCTTGAAACCAAGAAAAACCAAGACCCGGCCAGAACCATAAGCACACCAGTTGACAGGCTCATAGAACTACTGCGCAACAAGAAGCGTGTGGAACTCAATGATGCGGCAAGGGAAGTGGGCATTTCCGCCGCTTCCCTCACTGAATGGGTCAACGCGCTTGAAAAAGAAGGATTCGTTACAACCGAATACCGGCTCACAAAGGCATATCTCGTTTGGGGAAAAACATCGGGAGAAGAGCTGGAGCGTGCGAAGTCCGACGTCGTTGAAAGGCGGGACACTATAGTCAGGATGGGCGAATCCCTCCTGCAGGAACTTGAGAAAAAAGGAAGGGAAATAGAGAGGTTCAGGCAGGAATTCTCCGCACTCGCAAAGGCGCTCGGCACCGAGAACAAGGAAGCAAGGATAAGACTTTCCGAGCTTGAAGCGCTCCACTCGAAAAAGGATGCAATGCTCAAGTCTGTTGAGGACAAGGAAGCGCTAGTTGAGTCCAAGATAAAGGAAATAGAAGCGGGAATAGGGCAAGAGATAGAATCCCTAGGCGGGATCAGGGAAACGCTAAAGGGAAGCCTTTCCCAGGACGTTTCGGCTATAAAGGCTGCGAGGAGCGAGGTGAAGAATTCTCTTGCCGAGCTTCGTCCGGAAATAGAGAAATTCAACCGCCTGCGCGAGTTCGACAGGCAGCTTAGAAACGAGCTTTCGGAAGTGCACCAGCTGGAGGAGCGCGTTTCGCTCACTTTCAAGAGCCTGCAGGAATCAATTGATGATTACGAGAAACATAGCGGAAAACTGAGCGAGGACGCCAAGACTGAAGCGCTCTTGAACATCCGTGCACAGGAAAGCTCGCTAAAGCACGACTTCTCCGCACTTAAGGAAAAACTCGATGCGATAGCTGAAGACGAGAAGAAGGAGCTTGAGCTCGAGAAAAAGCTTGAGGGAGTGCACAGCGTTGAGGAAAAGATAACCAAGGACTTGATACAAGTCCAGGAAATCGTGAAAAAACTCTCGGCGCCAGACATCATCAAGAGGATGAAAGTCGGTGATCATGAGTGGGAGGAGGAAGCGAAAGTCCGTCTCGAAAAAGTTGAATCGATGAGCAAGACTGTTGAGGCACTGCGCATTGAGGCCGAGAAACTCAAAGGAGAAGTCAAGAGCATCCCGTCAGAGTTAGACGAGGCGATGCGCAAGAAGAACGAACAGCTAGAATCGCTCCTTGGTGTCGGCACTTCCGCAAGCAGGCACTTCAGGAATCTTTTGTCACAGAAAAGCGAGATAGAGGCCGCCATAAGGAGCGTCCAGGACAAGCAGAGGACCGCGGTGGAGGAGCTTGAGGAAATAATACGTTCTGCGGAAACATTCGCTGAACTCGTGACCCGGCATCCCGAGACTGCGCTCACGAGAGGAAAAAGCGGGCTTGTCGCGCTTGACGAGCGTTTGGAAACCAGCAAGGGGAAGGTCAAGGAATTCAGCAAGGAACACGAGAACCTGACCGAGATGCTCAAGAATGTCTGGGAAGCGCCTGCTCCCGCAAAGAAGGAAGTTGCGGCGGCCGCCACAACCGGCAGGGTGGCGGCGGAAAAAAACGCAATTGCGAAACCTGAGAGCGTAAGTGTTGCCGTGAAAAAAAATCCAGCCGCAGGAAAACGGCCGAAAAATAATAAACGTCATGCTGGTGGTGGCGCCCGCTCCAATAAAAAAACGAAGACCAAAAAAAAGACGAACGGCAGTAATGGCAAGACGAAAAGAAAATGACGCGCATCGTGAATAATAATGAAGGAGGACGTGACACTGATTATTGATGGCATCTGGGAAAAAACAGCAGACTGCGAAAAAAATAAAGAGCGAAAACCAGAATAATAAAGGCGATAGTGCCGTCCTGCAGAAGGCGGCAATTGCTCCAGCACTCCAGCCTCTTCCTTCTGTGGGAACCACGTACTCAAAACCGGTAAAGAATCTGGCGTCGTACGATTTCAACGCTGAAGGAGTGCCAGTCACGATAAACATAGTTCAGCATCCGCAGCTTTTCGTACCGAGCTATGAGGTCTCTATACCTGCCATAGGGCCTGGAACGCAGCTCGTCCTTGAAAAGATGAAAGCGGACCTCGTGCTTGGCGTATCTCTTGACATTTCGGAAATAGTCGACCCAAAGAAGTCCGAGGAAGTCAAGGAAAAATTCCAGGAAAAAACGATGGCGCTAATCGCGAAATACATACCCACTGTTGACGAGGAGACGAGGAACATACTGAGCGGCTATCTCCTGCAACAGACGCTGGGACTTGGCGAGCTGGAGATACCTCTTAACGACGAGAATCTTGAGGAAGTCTGCGTGAACAGCCCCCTGGAACCCATATGGGTCTATCACAAGAAGCTAGGCTGGCTTCTGACGAACATCACCATAACCGATGACGCAAGGGTATACAATTACGCCACAATGATTGGAAGGAAAGTCGGGCGCCAGATAAACATCCTGAACCCGCTCATGGACGCTCATCTCGTAAGCGGTGACCGAGTCAATGCCACACTCGCCCCAATATCCACGAACGGAAACACCATAACGATAAGGAAATTCTCCAAAAATCCCTGGACCATAACGCATCTCATAGAGTACAAGACCATATCAGCCGAACTTGCTGCACTCGTCTGGCTTTGCATACAGTACGAGCTCTCTCTAGTCGTTGCAGGGGGAACTGGCTCTGGAAAGACCAGCATGCTCAATTGCTTCGCCTGCTTCATACAACCGACGCAGAGGATAATATCCATAGAGGACACTAGGGAACTGAATCTGCCATCATTCCTGCACTGGCTTCCCATGACCACAAGGGAACCCAACCCTGAAGGAAAGGGAGGAATAGAAATGCTTGACCTCGCGGTGAATGCATTGAGGCAACGTCCTGACAGGATAATCGTTGGAGAAATAAGGCGAAAGCGAGAGGCGGAAGTCCTCTTCGAGGCCATGCATACCGGGCACTCGGTCTATGCAACTTTCCACGCCGATAATGCGAGCGAGGCGATATCCAGGCTTACGAATCCACCCATAGACATCCCGCAAAGCATGCTTGATGCGATAAGCGCGATAATAGTGCAGTACAGGCATAGGAAACTGAGGATCAGGAGGACTCTTGAGTTCGCCGAAGTGGTCAAAACACTGAAGCCCGACGGAGGCATAACCGCGAAGGAGCACGTGACGCACAGGTGGAACCTGAAGGAAGACAAGATAAACAAGGTCGGTGAGTTGACGAGCCTCGCGCAAACGCTTAACCTTTACGCAGGCATGACTTTCCGCGAGATACAGGCCGAGCTTTCCGAGAAACAGAAAGTTCTCGATTACCTCCTCAAGAATCAGGTAAAGACTACAGACGAGGTCGGGATAATAATAGCGGAATACTACAGGGACGAGGCAGGGCTCATGGAGCTCGTGAACCGGAACGTGCCGTGGAAGGAGACTGACCTCTCCAAAACCATAGAGGAACTTCACGCGAAACTGGCTGAAACCGAGGCAAAGCGTAAGGCAGAACGGAAATAATGGGGTCCTTGAGAACCACCTTGCATTAATAACACCACAATATATTCAGGTCCTGACAGAACAAAATGGCTATCCAAAAAAATAAAGCGGCACAAGATGAAAAGCCGGTCCAGAAGACTGCAGCATCGGGTCCAAACTCAAAGACATCTTCCGGAGAAAAGAAGGCCGCCAATGATGTCTCTCCGCAAGCTCTGGCCAAAAAATTCCACGCACTCGTCCTCAAGTACCAGCCTACTGCGAACATCATAGACGGGATAGCGGACCGGCTCCCGATGCTCAAGACCCGGCTCGTTCAGGCGAACTTCCCGGAAACGCCAAGAGAGTACGTTACCGAGAGCGTGTTCTTCGCATTATACGGCTCGGTTGTGCTTTTTGTAGTCATGGCACTCTCTGCCGTTGCTGCCAAGATAACAGTGCTCGTTCCAATCGTGCTCTTCTTCGTGGTCTACGTGTTCCTGTTCTTCTACAGGCTGAAGTACGTTGAGGTTCTCGTAAACAAGAGGGCAAGGAGGATCAATCGTGACCTTCTTTACGCCGGAAGGCACCTGCTCATAGAGCTTAAGGCAGGAATCCCTCTTTTCAACGCGATGTACGGAGTGACCGAGGGCTACGGGGAAGTGAGCGAGCAGTTCAAGCAGGTCATAAAGAAGATCAACACTGGAATCGCAGAGGACATAGCCCTGCAGGATGTTGCTGACAATACCACGTCGCAGTATTTCAGGAGGCTTGCCTGGCAGATGATAAGCGCCATGCGCTCTGGAAGCGACATGAGTTCTGCTCTTGACGCGATACTGGACCAGATATCGAAAGAGCAGATAGTCGAGATAAAGAAGTACGGGCAGAAGCTTAACCCGATCGCAATGTTTTACATGATTATGGCTGTCATACTTCCGTCTCTCGGGATAACTCTTGGCATAACTCTTGCGGGATTCGTGGGCGTCAAGCTCAGCTTCTCGTTGTTGCTCCTTATAGGAGCGGCATTGGGATTCATGCAGTACATGTTCCTTACGGTTATTAAGTCCGCGAGGCCGGACATAGAAATGTAGAAAACGCGGGTCGCTATCGAGGAAGAAGAAGAAAAAATGGCAAACGAAACGAAAAGTGGTGGTGCGGCGGCATCCGGAAAACCGAACCCGTCTCGTGCAATGATGATTACGCCGCCAACACAGCTTCAAAAAAAGCCTTCACCCATAACTGCTACTGATACTGCCAGTAAAAAAAAACAGAAGACCACCAACAAGCTGCTGTATTCGCTTTCGAGAATCTCCTATACATTCGATGCGATTGGGATGATGTTTCCCATAGGGGCGTCCAAGTATTTTGATTCAATGCTTGAGGCTGCTGGCGCGAAAAAGATACAGGGAAGACGCATAGTAGGACTCATGAGCGTTGCAAGCGTTTTTGCGCTCATCGGCACTTACTTCGCTGCGAAATTCGTGGTTACATCAACGATCATAGCGGTTCTCGCAGCACCATTGGGGGTTGCGCTCTGCTGGGGCGTCCTGATTGCGCTAATCTCGCTTAAGATAGACGCGCGGGCAAAGGAGATAGAGGAATACCTTCCCGACTTCCTACAGCTTTGCAGCGCCAACGTGAAGGCAGGAATGCCTATTGACCAGTCATTGTGGTTCGCTGCGAGGCCTGAATTCGGGCTCATCTCCAAGGAAATAGACGGCGTTGCGAGGAAGACTTTCGGCGGGGAGCCGTTCCAGAAGGCATTGCTCGAGCTTGGAGGGCGGTTCAGGTCCAAGACTTTCCAGAGAAGCGTCCGCCTGATAAATGAGGGAATAGATTCCGGAGGCGAGATGGGAAACCTTCTCGAGAGGACTTCGTGGGACATAAGGAACATGGCGATAATGCAGAAGGAAGTTTCCGGAAGCGTAATGATGTACATCATATTCATACTCTTCGCAGCCGGATTCGGGGCGCCTTTCCTTTTTGCCCTATCAAACCAGCTTCTCGTTACCAACTACTATGTCATGGGACAAGTGGGCGGGAACACCAAAGTCGATGAGAGCCTGATGAGTCAGGCGAAAGTCCCCATGGTTATGAGCAGCGGGGAGCCCGGCATAAGCCTGAGCGATTTCTACAAGTTCGCGATAATGAGCATAATAATAACCGGCATCATCTCGAGCCTCATGATAGCTACAATAAAGAGCGGTAATTCCAAGGACGGACTGAAGTACATACCGGCGTTCGTTGGGGCCGGGCTTTGCGTCTTCCTCTTCACGAATTACGTAATGGGGCTCCTTCTTAAGGGAATACTGAAAACCTGAACCGCAAGCTGCAATCGGCAATCGCACGCACTCAGACATTGACATTCAAAGGTAGCCGTACTTCTTTATGAACCAAGTCTTCACCAACTGCACTAGCAGAAGGTACGTGACGATCATGCCGGCGAGTATCAGGAAGTAAAGCATGGGCGGGGCGACGAATCCAAGATACTTCCCCAAAGGTGAAAGCGGTATCGCTATGCCTATGATGATTACCGCAACTGAAGTCGCAATCAGCGTCTTGCTAGGCCAGCTCTCGATGAAAGGTATTTTGCCAGTGCGTATTACGTAAATCACTAGAGTCTGCGTGCAGAGCGATTCGATGAACCAGCCTGTGTGAAATAGGGATTCTTGCGCGTGGAATATGAACCACATAACCGCGAAAGTCAGGAAGTCAAATATGGAACTTATTGGGCCTATTATCATCATGAACTTCCGGATGCCGCGTATGTTCCACGGGCGTGGTTTCTCGGTGTAATCCTCGTCCACGGCATCTGTTGGGATCGCGACTTGTGACAGGTCGTAGAGGAAGTTGTTGAAAAGAACCTGTATAGGAAGCATTGGCAAGAATGGCAAAAATAGGCTCGCACCAGTCATGCTTATCATGTTGCCTAGGTTCGAGCTCGCGCCCATCTTGATGTATTTCACTATGTTCCCGAAAGTCTTCCTGCCCTCAATAACTCCGTCCTTGACGACGAGAAGGCTTTTCTTGAGAAGTATTATGTCTGCGGACTCACGCGCTATGTCAACTGCATTGTCTACCGAAATACCTACGTCAGCGGTCTTGAGCGCTGGCGCGTCATTGATGCCGTCTCCCATGTAGCCTACTACGTGATTGTTCGCCTGAAGCGCCCTGATTACCCGCTCCTTCTGGCCTGGCGAGAGCCTCACGAATATGTTAGTCGAACGCACTGTCTCCCGCAATTCGTCGTCAGTCTGCTTGTCCACGAAATGCCCTGTTGCCAGCCCCTTAACCTCGATCCCCACCTGACTGCATATCTTCATGGTCACGAGCTCGTTGTCTCCCGTGAGGATCTTGAAATCTATGTTGAGCTTCTTGAGCGACTCAACCGCCTCTTTGGCGGTCTCTTTAGGCGGGTCGAGAAACGCCAAGTAGCCGCGCAAGACTAGATTGCACTCGTCTTCCTTACCGTACGCAGGTTTCTTTTGCTCAATGTCCTTCCAGGCGACCGCTAACACCCTGAAGCCGTCCTCGCTTAACTTGATGTATTCCTTCCTCAACTCGTCGGAAACTTCCGGACCGAAAGGCTTTATCGCTCCCTGCGTCTCGTACCTGTTGCATCTCTGGAATATCTCCTCAGGCGCCCCCTTGGCTACGAGCTGCGCTTTGCCTTCGGATTCAACGACAACAGACATGAGCTTGCGAGTGAAATCGAACGGGATCTCGTCAACCTTCCTGTACTTTCTGGGAAGAATCTTTTCGAGCATAGCCTCGTGCTTCAGTATCGCCTCGTCAAGCAGGTTCTTGAGTCCAGTCTGGTAGAAACTGTTGATGTAACCGAGCCTCAGCACGTCCTCGCTGTCGTTTCCCTCAAGGTCGAGGTGAAGCTCGAGAACTATGGAATTAAGAGTGAGAGTCCCGGTCTTGTCTGTGCAGAGTACGTCCATGGCGCCGAAATTCTGTATTGAGTTCAGGCGCTTGACTATGACCTGCTTTTTCGCCATGTTTATTGCACCCTTAGAGAGGTTGACGCTCACAATCATGGGAAGCATCTCGGGAGTGACTCCTATGGCCACTGCAATTGAGAACAGGAATGCCTGAAGGACGTCTCCCTTAAGCAATGCGTTTATCACGAAAATTATGAGAACGAGAACTAGCATGAATTTTATCATGACCCAAGTGAATGACTTTATCCCCTTGTCAAAGCTAGTCTCGATCCTCATCCGCGTGAGTTTTTTCGAGAGCTCACCGAACTGGGTTGAAAGGCCAGTCTTTATCACTACAGCCGAAGCGCTTCCGCTCACGACACTCGAGCCCATGAATGCGATGTTGTTGGTGTCAGAAGGCGAGAAGCTCTTGGATTCAGGGAGGGGTCCCGCGACTTTTTCCACAGGGAACGCCTCGCCCGTGAGAGTTGACTGGTTTATGAAGAGATCCTTGCCCGAGAGTACTCGAACGTCAGCCGGAATCATGTCTCCTGCGCGAAGGTCGACTATGTCTCCGGGAACGACGTCGCTTATGCTTATCTCCTCGTGCTTCCCGTCCCTCAGGACTGTGGCGGTCACGTGAATCATCTCGCGGAGTTTTTCTGCTTCCTTTCCAGCGTGGTATTCCTGCAGGAATGATAGTACGACGCTTATGAACGCCATGCCTGTGACAAGGAGGGCGCTTATGTATTCCTTGAATGAGAATGAAACCAATGCTATGACGAGAAGAACTATGACAAGCGGGTTCAGGAATCTCGCGAAGAACTGCTCTACCGCGCTTCTTTCCTTCTTCTTAGCAAGCTCGTTGTGGCCATACTGGGCAAGCCTTTTGGCAGCCTCGGCTTCAGTAAGGCCGTTTACTGATGTATGGAGTTTCGCGAGTACTTCAGCATTCGCGGAAGTCACGAACTCGGATTCCAATGAAGTCTTGCCCGCCTGGAGCGTGGCGGGGTGCGGCGGTGATGCAGATGACTGAGGGGTCTTGCCTTTTTCGAGCTTTTCCTTCAGTTTCGGGATGATTACTGATGACCATACCAAGAATTAATCAAACCACCCCCTGATATTGATTACAGACTTTTTGACGTGTTGCCTGTCATCATTTATAGAAGTTGCTACAGGGCGACTACAGGGCGTTTAATTAAAAAACCACGACGCACATATATATGCGACACCACTGCCTTAAAGTGACAAAAAGGGCGTTTTTTGGGCTTCCGGCAATATGTTTATATGCTAATCGTGACATATAGTGACATTAGGTTCCGCGACCAGAACACAAGGAAACGGGGCACTAAAAAACAAAAGGAGATGAGGAAACTAAGAAAAAATGTGTGGATTTTGTAACAAGAAGGCAAAGGGCAAGAAGAAAGGACAATCCGCGATGGAGTACCTCATGACTTACGGATGGGCACTGCTCGTTGTCATGATAGTCTTGGGAGTATTATTCTATCTAGGAGTCTTCACGCCAAAAACGACAAGCGCGTGCACGTTCGACCCGGGTACAACGTACGTGGGATCGAAAGCAAGTGGAACGCTGCTTCAGCTAGTTCTTGGAAATGGTCCGTACAATCTCGATACGGTCACCGGAAACATAACTATGACTGGCGGCACGATAGCTGGCATAGGTGATGAAACATGTGGTCCGGCCATTGGTACAGTAATTGGAACCAACACCAAGTATTGCATCAATGCAACCATAGCAGCCAGGACTGCTGGAAACGTAGTGACTGCTACAGTAGCCATACCCTACACCGACACTGCAGGATTAACCCACTCAATGACTGGAACCTGTAACATCCGTGCAGAGTAAGCGTGAATAGGCTTAGTCAATAGGACCGATAGGTAACGGGGCCTTTCGTGCCGAAGGATCGGCTGATACGGCCCCAAAACAATTTTTTTGATTTTTCATTCAAAGAACCGGAAGGACTTCCGCGGTCCGTAGCTGGGCCACCGAGGTCCCTATCGAGGGGTGGAAGGGGAGCGCGAGGGGAAGGAGGGGGCGGGGGGTTACCGAAATCCCAGCGAGGGCTACCGAAGTCCTCGCTTTTGGCGAGGGGACCACCGAGACCCCCTAGTGGGGGAGGAGGAAACCGCTGTTTTATGTTGGAAACCTTCACAACAAAACGTTAAATTTAATCAAACACTCAATCAAGTGTCAGACAGCGATGACGAAGACGAATAAAAAAGGACAGGCCGCGATGGAGCATCTCGTGGTTTACGGATGGATGCTTCTCGTGGTCGTGGTTGTGGTCGGGGCGCTTTACGTCCTTCAGGTCTTCAGCCCGAAACACGGAATCTCCTGCCAGTTCGATCCCGGAACGAGTTACATATCGTCAAGCGCAAACGCGACAGACCTCGTGCTCGTTCTCGGAAACGGACCGAACTGGACGGAACCTGCAAAAACAATAATACGCGGTGCAGGAATAGTGAACGGGACTGTCGCGGCTTACGAACCGGACTGCAATACAACTCTTGCTGAAGGAAAAGAAATTTATCCCTCAGTGAGCTACTGCATCAAGGCGCGTCTTTCTGGTGTTGCGAAAGGCAACATACTTCTGCTTGACATCACCATACCCTACAATGACCGGGCATTATTGGAGCACACTGTGGGCGGAAAGTGCAGCATAGTAGTAGCGTAATAATCGTTTTGGCGCACCACGCCGTACGACGGCCATCGAGGCCCCTATAGGGGGATGGGGGAGCGCGAGGGGGAAGGGGGTGCGCGGGGGTCACCGAGATCCCTGAGCTTTGGTTGTCAACCTTTCCGCGAAGGGGTTACAGAAATTCCCTAAGGGGATCACAGAGATCCCCATACTGGGAGAAGGAGGAGGGGGCTCCGCTTGTTTTATTCAAAAGAAAGAATATTATAAAAACGGGCAGTGACACAAGAATTCTGCAACAAAAAGGGAGTGATAGTATCATTAGGATGACGACTGGATTGGGATTCGTTGAAATCAAACGGCTTATTGCCGTAATGACAGTTCTGGCAGTTCTCGGCTTGTGCGTTTCCGCAAGGCCAGCTGATGCCGCCACGACCAGCAAGAAGGTACTATTCTACGAACTGCAGGCGAAGGAAATGAGTGTTGCTTCAGGCTACTCTCAGTTCTATTCATACCTCCAGAAGGCAGGATACAGCACTGCATTCCTCAACAACAAGTTGAGCTGGGAGACCATACAGAATTATGATGTGCTTGTGCTGCAAAAGCTCTCAACTCCGTTGGACAGCGGCGAGATATCCGCTATACTGCAGTTCCTAAGGCAGGGAGGCGGGGTCTTCATAAACGGGAACGAGCCTGCGGGAGTCAATAATATCGCCCAGATTTTTGGAATAACGATGGTAGGTGATTATCTTGTGGACACTAGCAGTCCGGTCACTCCTAACGCTCCAGACAAGTACCAGTTCATTCTTGAGAAACCAAAATACGCAGTAGAGCAGGCGCCTGATCTGAAAGACGTGGAAAGCATCGGATTCTATAAGGGATACCCATTGAGGATCGATACCACGACAACCAACGCCAGGGTGTTCCTCCGCGCCGGAAAGAATGCGTTCTCGGAGGGAGGGACTTTCTCTGTGAACAGCGAGCCCCCTGTTGCGGCAGTCGCATTCATTGAAGGGGGTGCTGTAGTCGTGCTCTCGGACACTGATATGCTCTCCAACACGAACATAGACACGTTCAACAACTCAAAGCTCGGGCGTGAGATAATTGACTGGCTTGCCGATCCTAATTCGCGCTCGCTCTCAACCGCAACGAATTCCGAACTACTTTCGCGTATCACTGAACTGAGCGATGAGAACGTGAACCTCTCGACTGAGATGGCGCGGCTCCAGCTCGAGAATTCCGCGCTCAATGAACGGCTACTGCAGGTGGAGAACGACTTGAACAAGACATTAAGCGGCATGCCTCTTACTTCAAGCGTTTCAGGACTCGGTTTCGTTGCGGAATTCGTGCAGAACACGTCTCCCTTAACAGTGGGTGCCGTTGCCGGAATCGTTATTGCTGCGGTTGCCGGAATCGCGGTTTTCATAACCATTGCAGTAATCTCTGCCAAAAGGAAGAAGGAGGAATCAGAAAGCGCGTCAGGGGATGAGGCGGCATTGACTGAGTCGGTAAGCGGTGGAGCTGAAGGGGAACAGAAGAATAAAGGCGATGAAAAAGAAGGGTCATCCTCGTTCCTCGGAGGTGAGTTCAAACTCGACTTGGGAGAAGCCGAGGCTGAGGGTGAAGGTGAATCAAAAGAGACTGAGGGCGGCGCGGAAACGAAGAAGGCCGGAAATAAAAAAACCAAAATAAAGAAAAAATAAACGGATTAGTATCATCATTATTATCACTGAACGCGAGCGCAAAACCATAATCATGACTGAACTTACACTATCACCGCATCCCGCCGGTACGAACCGCAAACAAAAGCGCTTGGGGCAGACCGCTATAGAGTACCTCATGACTTATGGATGGACCCTCGTCGCTGTTCTCGCAGTCATTGCCGCAATCTACATCATAAAAAGCATTCCAGATCGTCCAATCCCTCCTGAGTGCGTGCTCTCACCCGGCTTTTCCTGCGACACATTCATACTCCGTGGGAACAATCTCACTATTTACTTCGCCAACGGGTTCGGCCACACAGTGAACATAACATCGATAAGCGGTGACTGCTCCCGTGAAGAAGACCTGCCTATTGTGGTCGAGAATGGTGCAACGGAAATAATATATGACATCATATGCCCTGGCGTTTCATCATCAGACAAGCAGTTGACTGGAGGAAAAATCCGGATGATCTATACATATCTTAACGATGGAGTTGTCTACAATCATACGATTCAGGCACTCGTAACTGCGGATGTGGAATGAGTCACGTGGAGTTGGAAAAAAATTCTAATGGATGATAATAGCGATAACGAACCGGCGGAAAAAAATAAAGAAGAAAGTGGAACTGAAACTGAAAAGAAAACCACTACCATCATTAAAGACGAAACCGATAAGGGTGATGCTGGTGTTAGTGGTGATGTTTCTGCAAAATCATCATCATCATCGTCCGAAGAAGGAGGCAGCATGGTCACAGTCGTGGGAGGACCTGTCTGCGAGACGAAGGACGAATCCGGACGCCACGTAAGGCTGACCCCTGGCTTTGAGGAAGGCTATTGCGACGTGTGCTGCGAGAAAAAAGCGGTAAGACTCGTACTGGAATTCGTGAACGGAAAACTGAAACGGAAGGCCGGAGTGTGCGGGGAGTGCGTTGACTCGATCCAGAAAAGCACTGAGGACATCATCAACGAGTACGGCAAGGAAGAGTCCGGAATTGCCGCTGCTGATGAGAAGGTTGAAGCTGAGAAGAATAAGGATCCATCGTCAACAGGCTAGACTCGCTTCATCATTTCATTTCGTGACGTTAGTGGTGCAGGCCGGCTCGCCTTCTGGCAATGCATTGCATATCGCGCGCGTTATGCTTTCTGCCTCGAGTGAGGCGCCGCCTGCGCAATACTGGAATGGCGAACCTACGCGATAATACCTGCAGCCTATGACTATTGTCGGAATCGAGCCTCCGTCGCTGAACTTGTCGAACACTGCCGCATCAACCAGCGTCGCGTTACGCGTGTCCATGTCATTCCACTCGTGCAGTTCTATGAGTGACTTGTTCGTGAAGATTCCTGCCGCTTCCTCGAAAGGAGTATTTAGGAACTGGCAGTGAGGGCACCAGCTGGTCCCGAAGTAATGCACTATGAGGCGCCCTTCCGCATTCTTGCACACGTCACCTCCCACATCCTGGAATACGCCGCTTCTTATGCCGCATTGGGCCGCTCCCGACTGGATGAAGAAGTGGCGAGCGACGGGGATGAGGACGAGTATTATGGTGAACGCCGCGAGGAATGCGAGAGCGGGATATTTGGATATCCCTTCAACGGCTCCCATAAAAAGCAGTTTCGAATACTCCGCTTTTTTAGGTTTCCGGACAAAACCGTCATCTGTCCTGGATTAGATTGAAGTGTTGTTGAAAAGTCCGAAAACGTCGTCCTGCACGAACATTATGCCGTCTTCTTCCGGAACGCCTACTGCGCTCCCTTTGCGTGCAGCGCGCTTGTTCCACAACTCCCGCCTGGAAAGGGTCGTTGCGAACTGCACTGTCTTGATTTCCCTTATTGTTGAAAGAATTTCGTTCTCTGGATGGTCATTCTTGATTTCGACTGAAATGTCGAAAAGGGCGCCATCATTCCGGATCACTTGGCTTACTCCGGGAAGCGCTGATATCATTGCGATAAGCTCGTCCAAGTGATGCGCTTCGGCCTGTACGTGGACGTATGCTGCTTTTTTAGAGCGCTGGCCCCGCGTGATTGGGCGACGATTGTGACGATAATTTGGTTTTGATTTTGTGGAGTTCACAGTTTGCTTCCGCCTGCTTTGAATTTTGAGCACTTGATTGTACGTTTTACGCCAATCAAGCTTTCCGCGGAGTTACTACTTTAAAAAGGTTACTGTTTTGGAGCGGTTTCTGACACCCTGAAGCCCAGAGGAAGAACTTCAGGGCTGAAGCGGGATACAAGCCGGAAAAGGTCCTTGAAACCGATCTTCAAGTAAACGCAATGTGCCGACTGGCTTCCTGCAGGGAGAATCACGTCGCCATCGCCTATTCCCTCGTCAATAACGACCAATGCCCCTGCGACTCCGAACGGGCTAACACGCCCGATCTTGCATCCGGTTATTTCCCTGACTTCAGATGCCTTAGCGAGACGCAGTTTCCTCCCGAGACGTTCCTCAAGCGCAGGCAGGTTCACGCGGTCGCTCCCGCGCAATACCACGAGCAATGGCATGATGAACGCGCTCCCAGATGCTTCCTGATTGGGCTCTTTCTTGTTTGATGAGGACGATGACGATGCCGATGATGATTCCACGAAAGTAACTGTCTTCAAGACTCGGGATTTCGAGAGCTTGAAAACGCCTGCGAACTCATCTATGGTCGTGTCGTCCTGGCCGGAATGTGGAGCGCTTCCCGAATCATCGCCTCCTAACACTATGAGGTCCGCCCTGATTCCTTCCTCCTCCAGTGCATCCTTGAGATCGTCCACGCCGACAGTCATGCTGATGTGCATCCGCATTCTGATTTGAGAAATCGTATTTATATATGTCTTGCATATCGCATATCCGGCAAGTCCTTCTATGAGAGTTCGTAGTTCTTAATCCCTAGATTTCTATCTTGAAAAGACCAACCATCAACATGACTAAACCTATCAAAATAAGAGCATAGTAATAGAGCCATGGCTTTTTGGTGCGGTACAGATAGTACAAAACTCCGATGCCGAACAAACCGCCAAGAGCATACGCAATTGCAGGCCGGCGATAGAATGATATTCCTAATGTCACGAAAACCACCGCCAACGGCACTGTCATGTAGGTCGCTTTGTAGAGCGTGCCGAGTTTTGACCTGAAAACCGGCCACGAGATCAAGCAGATGATTACCACGAATGTTGCGTGCATCGTTGGCGGATACCAGTTATAGGCCATATTGAGGTCGGTTGACGTAAAAAGCCTGAGGAACCTCTTTACGACGTTTTGAAAGAGGGCGTCAAAGATGAATGCGAGATTCAACAGTATGAAACCGAATACTGCCACTGCCAGGGCTGATAAAATGTTTTTGACAATTGGTTTTCTTAATATTTTTTTGACGACGGGTTTTTTCAATGAAGTGATTTGGTCACAATTTCAATTATATAACTGGACTAATAAATCTTTTTAAACGTGGTGGCTGGGTGATGAGATGACGCGCGAAGCCGTAATGGAAGAACTGAAGACAGAAAAAAAGCCGGAAGGCGCACCATCGCAAACCGTTGTCGCACTGCCTGTTTCCGAAGGACAAGAGCTTGAAGTTGAAATAATCTCGCGCGGGGACAAGGGGGACGGCATTGCGAGAGTTGATGGCTTCGTGGTATTCGTGCCGGGGGCGGATTCCGGAGTCAAAGCCAGGATACGCATAAAGAACGTGGTGATTCGCGGACGCTTCGCGGTAGGAGAACTCATCCGAGCAGAAACGGAAGTGGAGAAGCCAGAGGAAGAAATTCCAATCCCAGCCGCCGGCCAGTCTCCAGTCAAGGAGGATGATAATGGTGCGGTATTTCCTTAAGAGATAGAGATTTTTTCTTCTCTATTTCCCGCGGATCTTCCAGTGAGCGCTTGGATACTTGTAGAATGTCTTCTTGCCTTTTTTCATGCCGTGAATGAATCCGACAAGACATCCCACTGCGGCTCCGGCCGCGAAATAGATTAGTACTAAAACGATGTCCAAAGTTGCCATTTTTTTACCGCCTCAGCCTCCTTTTGCCTGAAAGATAACCGAAAGTCCTTGACTCCGCGAGGTCATCTCCGAAAAATCGTCCCAATGCGTATCCTATAAGGAGCCCGACGATGAGAGCTGCTATCGCCGAAAGCGGAACCACTTTCTCAACAGCGCTCTTTAGTGAATTGAAAACGGCAACCGGTTTCGACAATATCAATGTCCCTACGTTCTCCCCTGCGGCCGCGACGAATCCTGCAATTGCTAACGATGGCATACCTTTAAGCGAGTGCACCTCTTTTACCAATCATCAATATACTCGAGCTGTTTGCCTCATGCAGTTATTGGCGTTCGCTGTTTAAATATTCCATTCCCCGGCAGTAAGAAGCGAATGGGCTCCGGCCTCCATCGGAAAAAAGCCTTTATATACTTAGAATGGGGCTGTATCATCATGGGTACTCCGACTGCGGGTTTCAGCATAGGCTGGCTGGCGCTCGGGATACTCCTCATATACACGGTCATAACCCGCGACGGGAGGCCTATACTCGCCGCACTCATCATAATGTGCATGGCGATACTGATATCACTCCTGCTTTTCACGACGAGCAGGGGCGGACGCTAGAAGATAAAACAAAATTAAGAAATGGCCGAGTTTGGATTCGGCCCGAATTTTTATAGACGACCAGTTTTCTTAACCACAGCTTCCGCTTGCTGAAGCGTTGTTGGCTGAAAGCGTCGTGCCTGAGCTGCAAGCAGCTGGAGCGGTTGTGCCTGCTACAGCATACATACCGCATATGTCATCCTTGATTGCGTTGGTGTTTCGGTAATCGCTCACGGACTTGCTCATTGAAGTCCCTTCCTTGACGTTTCCTGCTGAAATCACGATAGTCGGCGAACTGGATATCCCTTTTGACGCGGTTTCCGCAGAGTAGTCTGCGAGAATCTGCAACGCCTTGCCCGAACTCATGCAGCTCTCAACGCGTGAAGCGTCCGTTATTCCTGATGTGCTCGCGATGCACTGGGCGTGAGCGTCATCGGTTGCGGTGCCTGACTTGAGCTTGCCGTTGTAGCAGAGCGTGTAGGTAAACCAGGCGTCCGAGCCGAAAGAGTCGTAAATGCATGCCTGCCTCTCGTCGTCCAGTACTTCAGCTGCGCCGTGCATTGAGGAGAACGCGTTTGTGGTCGGGTCATAATCCCCTATGAATACCGGCCTGAATTTGACTGAACCGTTTAGCGCGTCATACACTGTCTTCATGCTGTCCTCTGCGAGAGTGCCGTACGGGCAGTGGCTCATGACGTAAAGATTGACCGTGACCCCTGTCTCGCCCGGTGTCGCGTTCGCTGCGAGGAATTCGATCTTAGTGCTTGTCGCGATTACTCCTATGCCTTGGGCGTTCACTGTTCCAGAAAGAGCATCCGGGTAAGCTCCTAATGCGCTTACAATTTTCGAGAAGACGTCAACCCTGTTTCTCGACTGCTCAAAATCAATCAGAAGCACCGGGTATGAATTGACTGATTGCGCCTCAAGCTCGCTTCGGCTTGATTTCGCGTCCTTTATCGTGATTGAAACGCCAGAAAGAGTCTTCAGGCCGGCCACTAATTCATCCAAGCTTCCGCCGCACGCAGTGCAGCTCGCATTGTAATATACGGCAGCAATAGGCTGCGGATGGAACATCGCGACGTTATCGGAATCCATGAACATGTAATTCATTCCATCATCAGTCCCCCTGTAAACCAGTGAGTTCTGATTCTGGGTCGCGAAGCTCTGGAGTGCGTCTGAAATGTCCTGGCGCGATGTGAAAGTGTCAACCCCGATGACCACCGCAGGCCATGCTGAAACGTTAAGAGTTTTTGCAAGCGATTCCGAATCCGCTTGAGTGAGCGTCGTCTTCAATTCAACGTTTCCCAAACTGGATATGCCTGAAACAAGCGTGGAAAGGAGTGCTGACGGCTTGTCCTTGTTCGCGATATAATAGAGTTTTACATTAGTGGTGGTGGTGGAGGATGCAGCTGCACTCGCATTGTCGGAAGCGACTGGAGAAGGACATCCTCCTGCGGCAAGCACTGCATCGATCTTGTCCTTGAACGTCTGTATGGGCTGTGCCCCCTTGAGTGTCTCACCACAAATTATGAATGCGGGAGTTCCCGTGATTCCATCAGTATGCGCCATTGAGACGTACTGGGAAACTATTTCGGCCTTGATGCCGCTTTCAAGGCATTCCTTGAATTCAGCCGCGTCTAGTCCCACACTGTCGGATGCGAGCTGTTCCAGAACCGTGACATTACCTGTATTGAGCTTCGGTGACTCATTGAAGTACGCTGAAAAAAGCGCAGATTTCATCTCCTCGAACTTGCCTTGATCCCGGGCGCACTCTGAAGCCTCTGCTGGAATTGCTGAGCCGGTGCGGGCCGTCGGATCGCCATGCACCACATAATGCCTGAACTCGAAAGAGACGTTGTCTCCATAATAGTCCTTGAGCGCTTTTATTGTGGATTCAACCCTAAAGCAGTATGGGCACCAAAAGTCGGAATATTCTATGACATTGACTTTGGCTGAGATTACGCTTGATGGAGTTGTGGGCGCGTGTGGATTGTATTTTCCAACCAAAAACCAGATCAGTATTCCGCCAAGAACAACTAGCGCGCAGGCAAGCACTATCACGGCAAAAGTCATGCCTGACTTGTCCGCTGTTTTCGCTTCAGCCTCCTTGATTTCCTCGTGTTTTTCGGCAGCTTCACCACCCTCGTGATGATGGTGTTCTGCGTGGTGTTGGTGATGGTGTTCAGCATGATGCTCTTGCGCTGCCTCGTGGTGGCCCGCCGCCTCGTGAGGATGCGCGTGCTCGTGATGGTGCGCTTCTTTTCCTATTTCCTTCTTCGTGGTTTCTTCCATCTTTCCAGTTTCATCACTCATCATAATTTCTTTTTCGCCTTGTTGATTTCCTATTTATAAGCAAGATGGACCGCCAGTCCACCTCATCCCGCGCGCATAACCCACTCACATGGCGATTATGCCGTAATTTATCCGAGCCATGAAGCTCATGAGCCCGAACAACAGGTCACCCCACGTTATCATTATTATAAGTGTTGCGGGAAAGACCGGCACGAAAGGAATGCCTTCTTTGACCTTTACTTTCCCCTTTAATCTGCCTGAAGACAGCGCCTTGCGTATCAAATCGAATTCTTTTTCGGTTATTCCCGGATTCGCGGCTGACGCTATCACTTTGCCCCTTATTTTTATGTCCTCCACTAGCCAGTCCTCCAGCCTCAAGTCCCTTACAGGCAGTTCTCTCACGAAGAAGTTCGCCTCCACTTTCTGGGCGAATATGTAGAAAACCCAAAGCAGTACCCCGACTCCCGCTGACTGCAGTATCGGGAGCGTTCCTACTGCGTACGCCAATGCACCGAGAAGCGCGGCACAGACTGGTATCCCAAGCCATCCTTCCTTGAGCCCTTCGAGCACCGCTTGCCGAAGCTTCTTGCTCTTGAATGCCAAGACTATCATCCAGCCTATGCCGTACACCGAGCCCACTATCATCATGTTGAGAAGGAATGTGCCCCACGCAGGCAGGAATGACGAGGGAAGCGTTGGCGAGAAAATGGAAGTCAAATCCGCAGGAAGCGTCCATCCGATTGACACTCCAGTTCCTGCAACGAGAAGCAAGTCAGCTCCGCCCCACTGACGAAGCCGGTAAAGTAGATAGCCGAATGCGAAAAGGATAGCGCCGGCGAACAGTCCCTCAAGCAGGAACCACAAGTCATGCGTCCAAGCGGCCCACCCCGCGCGTACTATTACTGCGACTATTATGAACGTGACGCTTATCGTGTCCGGTATCTCGCTTCTCTTGAAAACGTCGCAGTATGCTGCTGCGAGAAGAAAACCGAGCGCGATCAATGCGAGAATGATTCCTATACCTATAGTGAACATGATGATGGATTCAGTCCCATACCTCTTTCTTGGCGAGCCTTATGTCGCGGGCTGTCACTGTCTTTCGCTTTTCCGAATTGGCTATCTCGAGCGCTTTAGCCGATATTTCATCCCCGACCGTGCTGAGGAGTTCAGACAATACTTTCTGGGCGTTCTTCGAGACCCTGTTGTTTCCTGAACGCCTTATGAGCTTGTTCGCGCTTGACGGAGGCAGTTCTCCCATAATTTCAACAACACTTCTTCCGTCATTTATATTAGTTAGTGGCTTCCCGCATTTCCATTAAAGCGGCTGGATGTAGTAGGTGAATGCCATGTCTTTATGGTGATAAGGAAGTCCGGGACGTCCATTATTGAAGACTGCGTTATCCTGTCCAAACACGCTGCCGCAAAGGCAGCAGTTAAGATGGTGATGCAGGACTCAGTAACTGATGATGTCGTTATCGGCTTGGGATCGGGAAGCACTGCCGAGATATTCGTGCGCGAGCTTGCTTCAGGATTATGCAGGATGAAGAGGAAGATTGCGGCAGTCGTGCCATCGTCAAACGCAACAGGAATGCTTGCCTCTTCCCTCGGCATGAAAGTGAAACGGCCGATTACGGTGGACGCGTGCGCGGAAAAAATAGGGATATACGTTGACGGCGCAGACCAGGTCGATCCCGCACTCAATCTCATAAAAGGACGAGGCGGGGCGCTTTTCAGGGAAAAAATCGTGGCGCGGATAGCGAAAAGATTCATAGTCATAGTCGATGAGGGAAAACTCGTGAAAAGGCTCGGACCCATCGTTCCAGTAGAAGTAGCGAAAGAAGAAGTTGAGAGCGT